>Ga0316201_10001910_pt1 | contig 14509 bp, 9 predicted proteins | sample CS6wburrow_MG_FD_204516 | JGI IMG/M metagenome (GOLD analysis project Ga0316201, IMG submission 204516) | Coastal sediment microbial communities from Delaware Bay, Delaware, United States - CS-6 worm burrow | ecosystem: Environmental > Aquatic > Marine > Coastal > Sediment | place: USA: Delaware... | reverse complement strand
CTAAAGACGCCCTTGACCAATTCTTCATTTGTGTCGAGGTAATCCCTGTATGTCACCCGTGCTTCCCTGGTTGCTGCCCATCGTCTGACATTTGCAGTGGTATCTGTCAACCACTCTTTTTTTGATTTTCCATTCCATTCTTCAAGATCCATTGTAACGATTGGAAGTTGTTGAATCACCGGCATATCATATGATTCAGTGAGATCTGCAATCGATTCCTGCTGACCTTTTTCTACACCATAAAGAATAATATTTGGTTGATTTCCGGCATCCATTTGTGAAACATTGGAAAGGAGTAATCCCTGGATGATAAATAGGGTAGTCAGCACAGCTGTTCCAAGTCCGATGGAAACAAGTAATGTTTGCGTTTGATTGTTCGGACGATAGAGATTAGATAATCCTTGTCGTAATACAAAACTCCATTTTCTGGGAAAGAATTTTTTCACGCCCCACATGATTGCTTTTGATGTGAGAAAGAGGCCCAAAAAAGATACTAATAAACCGATAGCGAAAATGAAACCGTCTTTCAATTCTCCGGTCAATCGCCAAAGGAATCCAATGATTGAAATAAAGATAGCGAAATAGATGACCCACCTTAACCAATCTCTCCCCTGGCCGTCTGATTCAATAGATGTTCTCAATGTTCTCAATGGACTGATTTTTCGAATAGAGATGAGCGGAAGCAGTGCAAAAAGGATTGTTATCGTTGTACCAATGAGCAATCCCTCAAGAATCGCTGCCCAGGATATCGTAGTACTGACATCAAATGGTAGGAGGTCAGACATAATCATAGGCAATAAGATCTGAATCGCCGAACCTACAAGTATCCCGGAAATGACCGAGATCACTCCGAGTGCCAGTATTTGATAAAAATAGATCAGAAAAGCTTGTTTCCCTTTCATGCCCAGGCATCTGAAAACAGCGATTGATTGAATCTTGCTCTTTACATAGATAAATACGCTACTGGCCACACCCAGACATCCCAATAGCAGACTGACCAGTGCAACCAAATTGAGAAAGCTGTTGAGCGAATCAAAGGCTCTTGTCAAATTCCTTTTTTGATCAGCAACTGTTGTCATCCGCATGTTATCGCCTCTAAACGCTTCATTGCGTGCGTCTTTCCACGCATCCGGATTGACAGAATCGGGCAATTTTGCATAGTAGTTGTAATTCACTAAACTACCTGGTTGAACAAGGTTTGTGTTGGCCAGAAACTGGTTTGATATATACACCGGAGGCGCAAAACTGGCTCCAATGCTAGATCCTCCAAAATCCGTTTTCAGCTTTCCGATGATCTCAAAATTTGTAACTCCAACCTTAATACTATCCCCTGCATCCAGTTTCAGTTGAAGCATAAGCCCTTCATCCACAAGTGCACTTTTACTGTTCCTGAATTGTTGAACTGACTCTTGGGGTTCAGCCAGGATGCTACCATAAAATGGGAAATCGCCCTCAAAAGATCTGATTTTTACAAATTGTGTTTGATCCACAGAGGGGAAATATGCCATCGAGAAGAGTTGCAATTCGGAAGATCTCTCTCCTGGCAATGAATCAAATGCATTGAGAATTGATTCGGAAGCTGGACGATTTCCCGCGATGACAAGATCTGCACCAAGCAGACTTTTGGCTTGTTGTTCAATGTCTTTTACTAGGTTGTCATTGAATGAATTGATGGCTACGAGAGCAGCGATACCCAACATGATCGAGGACATGAACATGATAAGCTTGCCTCGATCTTTTCGGCTATCCCTAAGTGCAGTTTTAAGTAAAAATCTGGTGTGATTCATTGCCTGATATTAAAGTGTATTGGCAATGGTTGCTGTTGCCTCGTCTTTGATGATGTGACCTCCTTTTAATTGGATGATTCTTTCTGTTTTTCTGGCAAGATCTAAATCATGAGTCACAATAATCATTGTTGTTCCTTGCTCTCGGTTCAATTCAAACATCAGGTCTTCAACACTTTGGCTGGTATCATCATCAAGATTACCGGTCGGTTCATCCGCAAAAAGAATCGATGGGTCATTACTAAAAGCTCTGGCCAATGAAACTCTTTGTTTCTCTCCCCCTGACAATTGAGCTGGATAATGGTGTGCTCTATCTGCAAGGTTTACTCTGTCCAGTAATGCCAGGGCTGTCTTTTCTGCTCCCCGAATGCCATTGAGTTCCAAAGGGATCATGACGTTTTCAATTGCCGTTAAAGTAGGGATCAACTGAAAATTTTGGAAGATAAAACCTACATGCTGATTGCGCAATGCTGCTCGTTCATCCTCGGACAATGGATTCAGGGTTGTCCCGCACAGTTGAATGATACCTTCACTTGGTTTGTCCAGGCCCGCGCAAAGTCCAAGCAAGGTAGTCTTCCCACTTCCGGAGGGCCCCACAATAGATAACATCTCTCCCTGCCGGACAGAAAAGTGAACATTTTCCAGCACTGTGAGGGGCTTTGAGCCACTTTGGTAATGTTTTGCAACGTTTTCTAAAACTAATATTTCTTCCATCGGATATCTTTGCGCTTTATTAGAGACGTTTTCAGCTTACTTTTGTTTCAAATATCAATAGAATATCATGATGAATCATGTTAAGTATCAATATAAATGGATCATTGTTTGTTTTTTCATTCCTTTCTTCATTGGATGCGGCAATCAGAAAAATGAAAATGCGGACAAACCGATCTTGCAGAAACCAATTGAAGAAACAACAAAACCCACGTCTGAGTTGAAAAAAAAGGTCATCTTGTTTTTTGGGAACAGCCTGACAGCAGGATATGGACTTGAAGAAAATCAAGCGTTTACAGCATTGATTCAGGATCGAATCGACTCACTCAATCTCAACTACCAGGTGGTGAATGCTGGTCTGAGTGGAGAAACAACAGCGGGAGGTTTGGGTCGAATAGAATGGGTATTAGAACAGACCATTGATATCTTTGTGCTCGAGTTAGGAGGCAATGATATGCTGAGGGGTTTTAATATAGAGGCAACCGAATCAAACCTGAGAGCGATTATTGAAAAAGTGAAAGCAAAAAATGCAGAGATCCGGATTATCATTGCAGGGATGCAGGCACCACCTAACATGGGAAAAGACTATACGGATCGATTCGAAAAGATTTATTTCCAATTGGCGGATGAATATCAAACAGGCCTTATCCCCTTCCTACTCAAAGATGTAGGCGGTATCAAATCGCTTAATCAATCCGATGGTATCCATCCGAATGCTGAAGGACAGAAAGTGATCAGAGAAAATGTATGGGAGGAATTGAAAAAGTTCTTGTAACCTAACCCTCAGTTTCTTCCAAAAATGATTTTACCCATTCATAAGTGACCGACTTGGGCCTTTCAAGTGGAAAACCTAGTGCCCGTGACCAACATAATTGGGCTAACACGCCAAGAGCCCTGGATACTCCAAATAATACCGTATAGTATCCATACTCCTTCAATCCATAATGAACAAGAATGGCACCTGAATGCGCATCGACATTTGGCCATGGGTTTTTAACTTTCCCCAGGCTTTCTAATATCGGTGGGACAAGTCTAAAAAGTTGCCACACGATATTGACATAATCAGAATCTTTTATATTCTGCTCTGCGAATATTTTTTGAGCTGTAAACCTTGGATCGGGCTGACGCAACACAGCATGACCATACCCGGGAATTACCTTTCCTGAATCAAGCGTACCGTGGATATAATCTGATACCTGTTCGTCAGTTAATTTTGTGGTGCCAAGTGCTTCGACCATTTCATAAATCCACTTGATCACCTCCTGATTTGCCAGGCCGTGAAGTGGTCCGGCCAATGAACACATTCCACCAGCGAAACTCAAATATGGGTCACTGAGCGTGGAACCAATTAAATGGACAGTATGCGCTGATGCATTCCCGCCTTCGTGGTCAGCGTGAATAGTCATGTACAACCTCATCAAACTTGCAAAATTCGGATGGTCATTTACTCCTAGCATATGTGCGAAGTTCGCTGACCAATCAAGATTGTCATTTGGCGCAATATGCTCTCCATTATGATATGACCTTCGATAAATGTACGCTGCTACTTGCGGGAGACAAGCAATTAGATTCATTGTGTCCTCATACATGGCATCCCAATAGTCCTGCTTGCCCATGCCCTCCGCGTAACGCAATGCAAATACGGAATTGCTCTGCATCGAATTGATCGCAATAATAAATTGCGTCATCGGATGGGTATCAGGTGAGAGACTATCCATGACCTTAAAAGTATGCTCGGGGATATTCCGTCTTCTTTCCCATTCATCACTTAGCCATTGCACTTGTTCAGTGGTTGGAATTTCATCTACAAGCATGAGCCAGAACAATCCTTCAGGGAGGGGCTCCATACCACCCTCAATCTTGGGAAGGAGTTCTCTTAATTGAGGTATTGAATACCCTCTAAATCGGATTCCATCTTCGGGGTCAAGGGAGGATGTCTCCCAAATCATAGATTTCACGCCCCTCATGCCACCAAAGACCTGCGCGAGGCTAACGTCTCCCACTTTACGGGCACCGTGCTCTTTTAATACAGCCCGCATTTCGCTCTTTAGAGCATCACTTTTTTCTTTAAACTTGAGTTTTAGTTCGTCCATATATTCCGGAAAGAAATTTATAATCGTTAATCGTGTAATTGAAAAAGGAATAACTTTACAACCCTTTTCATTTCCTTAAATTCAATGAAGTCAGCTAAAATACAATTTTTTGATACGTTCTGTTCATGATAAAATGGGTAAAATAAATTGGTTATCATTCAAGACATATTGATTAGCGACGATCTGTTTGAAACATATTTCGTTTGTAACCTTTCCCGATGCAAAGGAGCCTGCTGCTGGGAAGGGGATTTTGGGGCCCCATTATCAAGAAGTGAAGTATCAAAACTCCCTGAGGTCTTTTCAGTAATCGAGGATTTTTTGAGTGCATCATCCAGAAAAGTGTTGCAAGAACAAGGCCTATCCACATTTTATGATGAACCCAAATATGATGGTACGCCACTCCATTCGGACGGAAGGTGCGTATATTTGATTGTCGATGAGCGTGGTATTGCAAAATGCAGTATTGAAAAAGCTTTTGAAGAGGGATTAACTGATTTTCAAAAACCGATTTCATGCCACTTGTATCCCGTTCGGATGAACGAGAATGAGTTGACCGGGTTTGCTGCAATGAATTATGACCAATGGGATATTTGTTCTGAAGCCTGTCAATTGGGTGAAGAGCTAAAAATGCCATTATTTCGTTTTGTTCAGCAAGCGATCATTAGAAAATATGGTCAATTATTCTTTGAAGAAATGGACAAATATTATGAAAGGTACTATCACCTCGAAGCTCAATAATAACGGACTTTTTTTGAATTTGCGGGTCAAAGATTATACCTTTGCAAAGCTTTTCAAAAAGCAATATATTTCTTTATTAATATAATAATTATTTAATACGTAATTCCCTTGTTTATAGATAGATAAGAGGAGATAAACGAAAAAATTGAGGATATGGCATTAATTGGGACAATACGGAAGAATAGCTGGCTGCTCGTCATTTTGATTGGTTTTGCCCTTGCGGCATTCATTATTATGGATATGACTTCCAATCGAACAGGCGCTACTGGTGCTGATTTTACCGTAGGTGAAGTGAATGGTGAAAAGATTTCCTGGCCCGAATTCCAGCGAACTGAAAGTATTTTATATGCAAACTCTAATACCGATGTGTTTGGTCGCAGAAACTTTCTGTGGAATTATTTCGTGGAGCAAAAGATCGTTCAGGGAGAAGCCGAAGATCTGGGTCTCACAGTAGGGGACGAAGAAATGGAGGAGTTGCAGTTTGGCAATCGGGTAAGTCCGATTATCCAGCGAAATTTCACAAACCAGCAAACGGGACAATTTGATCGAAATAGTCTGAATGAATTTAAAACAGCCCTGGATAATGGTCAGTTGACTCCACAGTATGTTGACTTTTGGGATATGCAAAAAGAAGAGATTGTAAAAGAAAGATTACAATCCAAGCTGACCAACCTGGTAAAACAAGCAATATACACTCCGAAATGGATGGCCGAGCAAGCGCAAAAAGATATGGGATCATCATTGGATTTTGTGTATGTAAAAGTGCCTTTCGAAGCGATTGATGACGCTGAAGTGACAGTCGAAGATGGAGATTACCAGAAATACCTTGAAGAGAATAAAGCAATGTTTACCGTTGATGAGGAAATTAGAACGGCAGATTTTGTTCAGTTTAATGTGATTCCAACTTCAACTGATTCTCAGGATATCAGAACAGTGATTGAGGACTTAATTCCAGCTTTTCGTGATGCAGAAGATGATTCACTTTTTGTTGAGAATAACTATGGGACGATTGATGTCACCTACTTTACAAAAGATCAAGTAAGCCCAATTATTGCAGATAGTGTATTTGGGATGGAACCTGGTTCGGTATATGGCCCATACATTGAAACAGGAGCATATAAAGCGGTAAAAGTTCTTGATAAAAAAGTGATCCCGGATTCTGTCAGATCCAGACATATTTTACTTCGTGTTGAAACCGCAGAACAATTTGCACCTGCGCAGGCAAAAATTGATAGTATCAGGACTTTGATTGAATCTGGAGCTGAACCATTTGATTCTCTTGCGATCAAGGTGAGCCAGGATATTGGCTCAGGCGCAAAAGGTGGAGATCTTGGTTTTGCACAACCTGGATTAATGGTAAAGCCATTTAATGATATGATATTTTACCAGGCTGAGGAAGGGGAGCTCAATGTAGTATATACTCAATTCGGGATTCATCTGATTGAGGTTACAGATCGTAAATTCATCGAAAATAATGAGGGTGTGCAATTGGCATATGTCCAGGAACCAATCATTCCAAGTGATAATACACAGGATGCATTATATGATGAAGCACTTGACTTTGTTGCTAAAAACAGGACTCTGGCTGACATGCAAAAAGCAGTTGACGAAGACCCGAATCTGACAATGGAAACGGCAGAAGGTCTGCAGAAGAATGGGTATATTTTCTCGACATTAGGGAGCGGAAATACAGCTCGTGACATGATCAGATGGGTTTTTGATCCTTCAACGAATACCGGTGATGTTTCTCCAGAGGTTTTTGTTATCGAAGATCCGACATTATACTATAACAGTAAATATGTCATTCCAGCATTGAGAAATATATCAAAACCCGGTTTAGCGCAAGTGCAGGATGTAAAAAACACCATTCAAACAGCTGTCATGAATCAGAAAAAAGGAGAGTTGATCAAAACAAAAATCTCCGGGACTGATCTTCAAGCGATCGCAACCCAATTTGAAACTCAGGTAGATTCAGTACAAAATGTAAACTTTAACATGTCGTATTTACAGGCATTAGGCCAGGAGCCGGAAGTTTTAGCCTACCTGGACGCTATGGAAAAAGATGAGGTGAAAGGACCTTTAGTTGGTAATAATGGTGTCTATATGCTAAAATTGACAGGAAAATCAATCGCATCGCTCCCGACAAACCTCACTACTTTAAAAAACCAGGTTGCTACTCAAGCCAGACAATCAGCTGATTTTCAACTGATTGATGCGTTGAAAAAGGCTGCCAAAATAGAAGATAATCGCTTTACTTACTACTAGTAAAGAAAACCAAATCGTCCAAACGATGGGTATCAGAAAAAAGAGCGTGTCAAGAGTCCGCTCTTTTTGTTTTTACAGACAATGACGCCATATTTTTTCGTTATGATATGCATGAAAACTTTTCTTTATTCCATGGTGCTTATCTTCAGCACCTTATTGTTGTGTGTTTCTTGTGGACAACATGGGAATACTGTGATCATCAAAGGTGAGAATGGAGAGATCATTGAGAAATATGAAACCAGCGGAGATTCAATTCGATCGGGGTTAAGTGAAAAATATGATGCGAATGGCAATCTCAGGTCCACGGAAACTTATCTGAATGGATTGCTTAATGGAGAGAGAACGATATATTACCCGACTGGAGAAAAACAAATTATTGAACATTATCAATTAGGTGATTTCAATGGTCTGTATCAATTCTTTTTTCAATCTGGTCTACTAGAACTTGAAGGAAATTATCGCAAAAATGAAATGATCGGTGATTGGAAAAGATACTATGCAAATGGGCAATTGCAGGAAATTGTACGTTTTGAAGGAAATGAAGAGAACGGTCCTTTTATTGAATACTATGAAAATGGCCAATTGAAGGCTGAAGGACAATATTACCATGGAGATAATGAACATGGTTTATTAAAATTGTATGATGAATCAGGTGAACTCTACAGAAAAATGGAATGTGACAGCGGCAAGTGTCATACAATATGGAAAAGAGCTGACCAGGATTAGATTGACGGCACTCTTCCTTTTTGTTGCCTCTTTTGCATTTGCTCAAGTAGGAGGAAAGGAAGTGTTTAGTTTTCTAAATACACCTGTCTCGGCCAGAACAACAGCACTCGGCGGATATGTGATCGGCGTATTTGACAATGATCAAAATCTGGGTTTAAACAATCCGGCGTTACTCAATGAAGAGATGAGTCGTAGCCTGTCTATCAACCATAATTTCAACTATACCGGTATTCAAAACGGTTTTGCTTCGTATGCACATCATGTCAATAAATGGAATCTGACTGTTCATGGCGGTATTCAATACATTGATTATGGGGGTTTTACCCGTGCAGATGATCGGGGAAATATTGATGGAGAATTTAAAGCAAACGAGCTTGCAATTGTAATTGGAGCAGGGTGGAAGATAAATGAGCGCATGCATGTTGGGGCGAATTTGAAATTCATTACATCAAACCTGGAGAGCTACAATGCTTCAGGATTAGTTGCCGACCTGGGGGGGACATATCAAAATGCTGATGGATCAGCTGTGTATAGTATCGTTTTGCGTAATATCGGAGGGCAATTGTCTCCATATTATGCCGGTGGTGAAACTGAACCGGTGCCTTTTGACTTACAATTTGGTATTTCAAAGCGGCTTAAACATCTTCCTTTTCGATTTTCTATTGTTGCACATGATATGCACCGTTGGAATCTTTTATATGACAGCCCGATATCAGATGAGCAAGCAACTTTGATCGGTGAAGAGCCAACTGAACCAAATGCATTTGGTGAAAAAGTTGATAATTTTTTCAGACACCTGGTTTTTAGTGGTGAATTTTTGCTTGGTAAAGGTGAAAATTTCCAGATTCGATTTGGGTATAATCACCGTCGAAAAAAGGAAATGTCAGTTCCAAATGCGAGAAGCCTGGCCGGATTTTCTATGGGTTTTGGATTTAAAGTCAGCCATTTTAAACTAGACTATGGAATGGGAATTCATCATATTGCCGGCTCTGTAAAGCATATTGGCATTAGTACCAATTTGAGTCGATTCGGACAAAAAGACATTTTGTGAAAACACGAAAACTCATTGGCATTGCCTATTTAATTTTTCTTGCTTCAGTGATTTTTCAATTGGTTCGTAATATTCCTGTTGTTATAGGATTAATTACTTCAATTTTCGGACTTGCATTATTCCTTATTCTTATTCCAATATTTATTTGGCTCAGTATCCGAATCGTAAAATGGGCTTTTTCAGAGTAAAGTACAGGAAACAGAGTGCCCCGACTCATTGAAGTTATTGACGTTTATCATTCCTTCCTTTTTGCCTTTTTCGGATTTTACCCTGAATGGTTGCACAAGGCCATATACAATTGGGGCTATCAGATCAGGAGGTTTTGGATCTGCGCAAGGCACATGGATTGAATCAACTCCCCTCAGCTAAGCCTAAGAACTTATTTCACATTGCTAAAGACGTCATGAGCGAACCCATGTTTATGTTGTTGGTGGCATGTGGCGCAGTCTATATTCTGATTGGTGACTACCAGGAAGGAGTGATTCTTTTACTCGCCATTTTTGTGATCATTGGCATCACTTTTTATCAGTACCAAAAAACGGAGCGGGCTCTCGATGCTTTGAAAAAATTGTCGAGTCCAAGAGCCCTCGTCATCCGGAACAGCAAAGAGACCCGTATTCCCGGGATTGAAGTTGTTCCCGGAGATATTCTTTTGCTGAATGAAGGTGATCGAATTCCAGCTGATGCTCAGCTATCGGATACCCTGCACCTGGAGGTTGATGAATCAATCCTGACGGGTGAGTCTGTGCCTGTGAATAAGCAGCCCGGGTCAAAGGAGAATCAACAGGATTCCATTGATTTGTTCAGCGGTAGCCTTGTCGTGCGTGGACAGGCTACTGCAAAAGTGGTATCAATCGGAGTCAATACTGCACTTGGCCAGATTGGAAAATCTTTGCAGCAAATCGATTCTGGACAAACTCGGCTTCAAAAAGAAACGAAAGTACTGATTCGCAACCTGGGTATTGCTGGAGTACTGATCAGTATATTGGTCGTATTGCTTTTCTACCTGACTCGAGGAGATTTTTTGCAGGCGATGCTCAATGGATTAGCATCTGCAATGGCGATTTTGCCTGAAGAGTTTCCTGTCGTCATGACTGTTTTTATTGCACTCGGGGCTTGGCGCCTATCGAAAAAAAAGGTTTTGACCAGGGAGCCAGTAACGATTGAAACATTAGGATCGACGACTGTTTTGTGCACTGATAAGACGGGTACAATCACCCAAAATGCCATGCAGGTGACTTCTGTTTTTGATGGGGATAAATTGATTGGTAAATCGAAATTTAACTTGAATGAAAAGGCATTATCTGAGATTTTAAGAACTGCTGGTTATGCTTGTCTTGAGAAGACGATTGAGCCGATGGAAATAGCTATTATGGACGTTTCAAATGATTTACTGGATTCAAATTCTGTGGAGTTAATACATGAATATGCACTCAGTGAGGCATTGATGGCCATGACCATTGTATATCAAAGCAAATCAAAGGATAAGTATTTTGCTGCTTGTAAAGGTGCGCCTGAATGTGTTTTTGAACTTTGTAGTCTGAGTGATGAATTAAAAGAAAAAAACCTTGCTATGGTGCAAGAAATGGCTTCGCAGGGACAAAGAGTGATAGCAGTCGCTCGAAATATTTCGTTATCAAAAGATTTACCTCCTAGCCAGCGCGATATCCCATTTGATTTTCTAGGCCTCATTGGTCTGGCAGATCCAATCCGTCCGGAAGTGCCAGATGCGATAGAGCAATGCAAAAGAGCTGGTATCCAGGTAATGATGATCACTGGTGATTTTCCTGTTACAGCACAAAGTGTAGCGAAACAGATTGGATTGCCATCAAGCGGTCTTGTATTTTCTGGTGCAGACCTTCAACAGATGAGTGATGAAGAACTGAAAGAAAAAATTACCAGGACCTCTATTATTGCAAGGGCTATCCCGGAGCAAAAACTGAGGATCATCAGGGCGTTGGAAGCAAATGGAGAAGTTGTTGCGATGACGGGAGATGGTGTGAATGACGCACCAGCCTTGAAAGCTGCAGATATTGGAGTCGCTATGGGCAACAAAGGTACTGATGTAGCAAGAGAAGCAGCTTCTTTGGTTCTACTTGATGACAATTTTGCTTCGATTGTCACAGGAGTTCGATTAGGAAGACGGATTTTTGATAATCTCCAGAAGGCAATGTCATACATCCTGGCGATCCATATTCCGATTATCGGCCTTGCCCTTTTACCTGCTTTTCTGAGTGAAATTCCAGTTTTATTATATCCCGTTCATATAGTTTTTATGGAACTCATCATTGACCCTGTATGTTCTGTTGCGTTCGAAGCTGAAGGTGAAGAAAAAGGAGTGATGGATCGTCCACCCCGAAGAATTGATGAAGTTTTTTTTAGTGGACGTCGTCTGCTTTACAGCTTATTCCAGGGATTTCTCCTGTTGGGAATTGTGTTGGGAGTATACTTTTTTACAATCAGCAAGGGTTATTCAGAAGGAGAAGTAAGAGCTATTTCATTTACTTCTTTGATTATTGGTAATATATTTTTGATCATGACGAATCTATCACAATCACACAGTTTTATCCATGTATTATTTTCTAAAAATATGGCGGTTAAATTGATTCTGGGTGGGGCGATAAGTTTGTTGATTTTGATCAATGCGATTCCAGGGATGAGAGAAGTTTTTAGTTTCGAAAAAGTGGGGTATACTTCACTTTTACCCGCCGTTTTTTCAGGGCTTTTTATGCTTTTTATTCTTGAAATGGTAAAACTTGCCCGCAATCATCAAAAGTGAATCAAAGATTCCTGTATATTTCCATTTCATTTCAGATGCTCAAAATTTGATAAAGAGATAGACCAGGCCGCACTTGCGATCAAATGCATTGAAAAACGTAAAAAGCACTTTTGGTGCAAGGCCATGGTAAGTTGACCAACAATGAATCAATCGAAAGATCATAACGGACACGCTTCTTCACATCATAACCATCAGCATGGTGGTAATTATTTTCAACGAAATATCGAAATCATTTTTTCACTGGCTTGCGGACTGTTTCTTGCTATCGGCTTTAGTCTCTCGCTGGTAACCGACGTACCTGCATGGATTCCGATTGCCAGTTATGTCATTGCATATTTCTTCGGCGGTGTATTTACAACTAAAGAAGCGTACGATGCCCTGGTGAGAGGTAAATTTGAAATTGATTTCCTCATGCTTGTTGCAGCAATCGGAGCTGCCATCCTTGGTGAATGGGCAGAAGGGGCTCTACTTCTTTTCTTGTTTAGTCTGGGCCATGCTTTAGAACACCATGCGATGAACCGGGCACGCAAAGCAATCACAGCATTGGCTGACCTGGCTCCTCAAACTGCAATCTTACTTGATTCTGATGATCAAAAAGAGGTTTCTGTTTCAGCATTGAAGGTTGGAGATCGAATTCTGATTAAGCCAAATTCAACAATTTCTGCTGATGGAATGGTCATTAGTGGCCATAGCGAGGTAAATCAAGCTCCAATTACTGGTGAAAGTATGCCAGTGAGTAAATATGCGAAGGATGAAAGTGAGCAGGTGATTAAATTTGACAAAATTCCAAAAGAAAACCAGGTCTTTGCCGGGACGATCAATGGGTCAAATGCCCTCATTGTGCGCGTGATGAGAATAGGACAGGATAGCACACTAGCCAGGTTAATCACTTTAGTCCAGGATGCCGAAACACAAAAATCTCCAACGCAACATTTTACGGACCGGTTTGAAAAATACTTTGTACCAGCGGTACTCATTACGGTCGTATTACTCTTGTTCGTATTTCTTGTGAAAGATGAAAGTTTTAGTCAAAGCTTTTACCGGGCGATGGCTGTTCTGGTGGCATCATCTCCGTGCGCTCTGGCGATATCAACTCCTAGTGCTGTACTTGCAGGCGTCGCAAGAGCTGCTAGAGCCGGTCTGTTGATCAAAGGTGGACGTCCGCTGGAGGATTTGGGCGCTGTGCGCGCCATTGCTTTTGATAAAACCGGGACGCTCACAGAAGGGAAACCAAAACTCACCAATGCAATCCCTTTTGGGGTAGCAGATCAAAAATCGTTGTTGGAAGCGGCTGTCGCTGTTGAGTTGTTAAGTGATCATCCCCTTGCCAATGCAATTGTTGAAGGAGGTAGAGCTATTCTGAATGGGGCTGAAATCGATTCAGCAAGCCAGCTTGAGTCTCTCGTAGCTAAAGGAGTCAAAGCGAATTATCTTGGTGGAGTAGTGCACATTGGGAATCGACGACTATTCCAGGAATTATTCAAAAAAGCCATTCCTTCCGAGATCGAAAAACATATGGCTGAATATGAGTCTCTTGGTCATACGGCAATGATCGTCCATCACAGGGACCGGTACCTGGGGGTAATATCAGTAATGGATATCGCTCGACCGGAAGCTAAAGAAACGCTCGCTGCGCTCAAGAAGCTGGATATCCAGCATATGGTGATGTTGACTGGAGACCATCAAAATGTTGCTGAAGCTGTTGCTCAATCCATTGGGATTACCAACCCGTTGGGTAGCCTGATGCCTGAAGACAAAGTCACTTCGATTGAAACATTAAAAACAGCTCATGGCAAGGTAGCAATGGTTGGTGATGGAGTTAATGATGCTCCGGCAATGGCTAGCAGCACGGTTGGAATTGCAATGGGTGCTGCAGGTTCTGACGTCGCTCTGGAAACAGCAGATATCGCTTTGTTAGGAGATCAACTCAACCGTCTACCATTTGCCATCAAATTAAGTCGACAGGCAAGAAAAATTATTAAACAAAACTTGTTTATCAGCTTAGGGATGGTCGCAATTTTAGTACCGCTCACCATATCGGGTATCGCAGATATCGGACCAGCAGTCATTGGTCACGAAGGATCTACGCTTGTTGTGGTATTGAATGCACTGCGACTGCTTGGGTTTCAGGGAAAGGAATAATGGTATTGATTCTCTGGATTTTGTGGAGGCTGTTGATATGACGGAAGACGGAAGACGGGAGTGGGAAGACAGAAGACGGAAGTCGGGAGTGGGAAGTCGGAAGCTGGAAGTGAGAAGACGGAAGACCGAAGCTGGAAGTTGGAAGTCGAAAGATTATGATTGATGCTAAGGATAAGATAGTCGATGATAGGCCTACCAATGACGCAGGATATTTTAGAGT
>Ga0316201_10001909_pt1 | contig 14510 bp, 10 predicted proteins | sample CS6wburrow_MG_FD_204516 | JGI IMG/M metagenome (GOLD analysis project Ga0316201, IMG submission 204516) | Coastal sediment microbial communities from Delaware Bay, Delaware, United States - CS-6 worm burrow | ecosystem: Environmental > Aquatic > Marine > Coastal > Sediment | place: USA... | reverse complement strand
TGTTGCGCGAGGAAAGCCTGTCGCGGGTAATCGAACAGTATGGCGACACCTCGCAAATTCCCGAACGCAACGTCCGTCACCTGCGCGAGCTGGGCATCGACGAAGTGCGCAGACTGCTGCGCCGCTGTAGCGCCGTTGGTTAAACGGCAACTGAGTCGCCAGGATACGGGCATCAGCCCTGCGCGGAGTCAGCACCAAACGCGTCGAGTTCTTCGCTGGCGTGCAGCCACTCTTCTTCGCACTTTGTAAGAAGTGCATTGTTGTCCGCCTGCCTGGCGAGCAGTTCCTTTAGCTCGCGCTTTTTCTCCTCGGCGTAAATGTCGGGCTCGGCCAGCGCCGATTCCAGTTCGGCTTTGGTGCTCTCGAGTTTGGCCAGCTGCGCCTCGGTCTCGCGCAAGCGTTTGCGTAACGGCGCGGTTTGTTGTCGTCGCTGCGCCTCGAGGCGTCGCTGTTCCTTGCGCGTCGTGGCGTTGGTTTCGGCGCCAGGTTCCCTGGTCACTTCTTTTGCAAGCTCCCGTTGCGCACGCTGATGATCGGCGATCCACTGCGGATATTCGTCCAGCGACCCGGCGAATTCCTCGACGCTGCCGCCGTCCACCAGAAGAAGCTGATCGACGGTGAGCCGCAGCAGGTGACGATCGTGCGACACGATAACCATCGCACCTGGAAAATCCTGCAGCGCGGTGGCCAGCGCCTGGCGCATTTCCAGATCGAGATGGTTGGTCGGTTCGTCGAGCAACAGCAGATTGGGTTTTTTGTAAACCAGAAGCGCGAGCGCCAGCCGCGATTTCTCACCGCCGGAAAACGGCGCCACCAGGCTCACCGCCTGGTCGTTGCTGAAGCCGAAACTGCCCAGGTAGTTGCGCAGTTCCTGCTCGCGCGCATTGGGATCGAGTCGCACCAGGTGCTCAAGCGGCGTGCTGCGCGGGTCGAGTTGTTCGACCTGGTGCTGCGCGAAGTAACCGACCGCGGCCATTTTCGCCAAGGTCCGTTCGCCGCGTTGTAACGCAAGATCGCCGGCCAGCAGTTTGATCAGCGTCGACTTGCCGGCGCCGTTGGGCCCCAGCAGACCGATGCGGTCGCCCGGCGCCAGCGACAGCTCGACGTCGCGAATGATCGTCGTGTCGCCATAGCCGCAGTCCGCGTCGCGCAATGTGAGCAGCGGTGCGGGCAGATCGTCCACTTTGCGCAGGCGAAACTGGAACGGCGAGTCGATGTGGGCGGGGGCGATCTCTTCCATGCGCGCCAGTGCCTTGAGCCGGCTTTGCGCCTGGCGCGCCTTGGTCGCCTGGGCGCGGAAGCGGTCCACGTAGGCGCGCATGTGCGCGATCTCGCGCTGCTGCTTGCGATACGCGGCCTGCTGACCCGCGAGGCGCTCGGCGCGCAGGCGCTCGAACGCGCTGTAGTTGCCGCTGTAAAGATGCGCCTGTTGGTGCTCGATGTTGACGATGCGCGTGCTGATGCCGTCGAGGAAGTCGCGATCGTGGGACACCAGCAACAGCGTGCCGGGATAGGCCTTGAGCCACTGCTCCAGCCACAGTACGGCATCGAGGTCGAGATGGTTGGTGGGTTCGTCAAGCAGCAGCAGGTCGGAGCGGCACATCAGGGCGCGCGCCAGGTTCAGGCGCACGCGCCAGCCGCCGGAGAATTCGTCCAGTGAGCGGCCCAGGTCGTGATTTTGGAAACCCAGGCCGTGCAGGAGTTGCCCGGCGCGGCTCGCCGCCGAGTACCCGCCGATCGCCTCATACTGGCCCAGCAGCGCGGCCTGGCGTTCGCCCTGCCCGTCGCGTTCGGCCGCGGCCAGCTTGCGTTCGATCTCGCGTAGCTGGGCGTCGCCGTCGAGCGTGTAATCCAGCGCCGTGCGCGATCCGCGCGGCGTCTCTTGGGCCACGTGGGCGATCACCCACTCGGCCGGACAGCTGAAGTGGCCGGCGTCGGCTTGCAACTCGCGCAGTACCAGAGAGAACAGACTGGACTTGCCACTGCCGTTGGCGCCGGTGATGCCGACCTTGTGGCCCGGGTGGATCTGGAAGCTGGCGTGCTCGAACAGGAGCTTGGCGCCGCGGCGCAGGCTCAGGTCATCGAAGTGGATCATCGGGGGATTGTACCGGGGATCGGGTGGACGCGGAGGACAGGTGTAATGCTCGTCGCGCTATCCCGGGCAAGCGCGGTCTCAGCCAACAGTCTTGAACAACTCGCCGACGCGCAGATTACCCCCCCCAAAGTGCCTCTCGGCAGATTGCCACGTAGATCCATTCACCGCCGGCAGCTTTGCCGCAGCAGGACGAAGACGCCACAGAGCAAGAACCAGAATGCGGCAGGAAGCGGCACCTGCGTAATCGTCGCGCTGCCATAGTTCACATCGAGAACAAGACCGCGAAAGTCAACCGCACTGATCCAGGGGCCCCCCCACCCCGTTCGTTGCCTGTGTCGCGATCGCGGTGCTCTGCCCCATGCCCGGAAGTACCGTGAAGACGATATTACCTATCGTGGCCACAGCCGGGAGTATGAAGGGGTCGGCAACCGCCCAGCTCTCCAGCAGGCCCTCGAATATGTCGGGGTCGCGGCCAAACTCAGGAACGCCCAGGTCCGGGTTTCGGTAAAAGCTCTCGAACTGCACGGACTGGGAATCGAAAACGACATCGAAACCACCGCCAAGCGTCAGTTCGTCTGAAAAATCCATGACGACGTCGAATGACACGACATCGCCAGTCGCTACATTTGTGATCGCCGACGTTGGAATCAGTGAAATGCTCCCCGCGTTGGTCGTCATTGCTGTCAAAACAAAGGCAACAGCGGCCACCCATCGAATACACTTAGCGTGCATGGTATATCTCATGACTATGTAGTTGGGTACTTTCTTCCAATATTGGGCTCAAACGCATAGTGATATTTCAGCAATTGAAATAGCACAAAGGCTACATCCGGGCCGCCCATCGCCCGCTGATCCCCATATCTGAGAAACGCACTTTATTCGTTTACTTAATGCAACGGGTACGCTGATCCCGGTATGATATGGGCAAGGACATGTTGCTGGCATTTGAAAAAATGATTGATCGCCCATGAGACATGTACAGATGAGCACACAACTTAAACCGGCGCAGCGCCGCCGCATCCTGTGAGCACAGACTTCTATTCAGGCCGACGGGTCCTGGTCACCGGTGCACTTGGATTCATCGGCTCGGCTTGCGTAAAACGCTTGCAGGCGCGTGGCGCCGACGTGCTGGGAACGGGGCGTCGGGACGGTGGCGCCAGCTACCCGTGGCGCAGTGGCGACCTGACTGACATGGCATTTACCGATCGCCTGATTGGTGAGTTTCAGCCGGAAGTCGTACTGCATCTGGCAGGTCGGACGAACGCCGGACAGGGGCTCGACAATGTTCGCCCATCGCTGCAGGCCAACGCTGTCGCGACGGTCAACCTGCTCAGCGCGCTTGGTAACAGTACACCGAAGGCGCGCTTCGTCTATTGCTCCTCGATGGAGGAGCCCTTTCGCGACTACCCCGGGTTTGGCTCCCCTTACGGATTGTCGAAGTGGGTGGGCACCGTGTACGCCCGGCTGTTTCGTGAATTGTACGACCTGTCAACGATCTGTCTGCGGCCGATGTTTGTCTATGGCCCGGGCAAGCAACCCGCGGACAAACTGATGCCGCACATGATCAACACATTGCTGCGCGGCGAGAAGCTGAGCCTCAAGTCCGCCGGGCGCGGAATGGACTGGGTGTTTGTCGACGATGTGGCTGATGCCTTCGTGCTGGTCGGAGCTACACAAGCGACACCGCAGGGACCATTAGACCTTGGCAGTGGTGAACTGCGCACGATCGGCGATGTCGCGTCGATGATCGCCGCTCAATTGAACGTGTCCGATGTGCAGTTTGAACGCCAGCCGAGCGACCGCGGTCAGGAAGGCTCGCCGACCGCCGACCTGTCAACCACGGCGGACGTACTGGGCTGGCGCCCGGCTACCGACCTGGCGGCCGGCGTTGCGGCAACCGTGGCCTGGTACCGCAACGCAATGGGCAACGGCTAACGTCACCGCACGCGTAAACAGAAGCCACCCGCACGCACATGCGGCTCAGCAGGTCTCGATCGCGCCGAGAGGCGCGGCGCGCGACGCACTCAGCTCAAGCGAAATTCGTCGGCCACCGCGGACACGGGAGCCTCCTCCACTCGCCGCAGCCAATTTTCACGATAAAACCCCGGCAGTCGCCGCGGGCAGAAGAGTCGCAAGCGACTGAATTTCGCAGGGCAGTAGCCACCTTCCAGAATGATGCTCGGCGTTTTCATTTCCAGCATCTCGCCGGTGACCTCATCGATAATTCTCGTGACACGTTTGGCCACGCGAAACTGCCTGCCGGAGAAAGGCTGCATTTCGATGTCGTAACGCATGCCGCGATTTTTGCCCTCATGATTTAGCGTCTGGCGTATTTCTTCGTAAGGCTTCACTTCAACGAGTTCGCCTTCGCACAGGTTGAGATCATCAACCGGCGTTGGTTTGCCCACGGGTATGACACCAGGCTTGCCAAGCGTCACGTTATAATTGCCCAACGGCTTTTGTAACAGGTTATGTAACCCCACCCACAGCCGGTATGGCGGCCAATGCATGCGATTGCGCAGAAACTGCAACACAAAGGTTCCGAGCATCTCTCCTAACCGTACATTGCGCGACCTCAGATCCCGCCAGTACTGGCCGACGTGCCACCAGGGCAGGAGCGTAGTGAATTCAGGCAATAACGTGGCCTGGCACCGGTAGCTGGTTCGGCCACCGCGCTGCTGTGACACTACCAACCGCTTTTCCAGGTCGCTGGCGCCTGCGTCGTATTCTACTGCCGCGTCCTGGTTTGTCGCGGGGTCTGACACGGGCTCCAACCACGCATTTTTCCAGTACAACAGGCACAGCGCCTGGCATCCGCCGTGGGCTGCGCCATCGCAACGTAAATCGCCGAGGTGAACCGTCTGTGTCAAACTGCGGCCACCTGTCTTGTTTACCGTATCGCAGGTTTTATGCGCGGACCTGGATACTTTAACTACCTGGCCACAAAACCTGAGCATTTCCGGCATAAATGGCAGGCCATCCAACCGGCCATTGGCATCCAGTGTTTGTGCAATTTCCGTAGCCGTTTTGACCCGCACGGTATCGCCACTACGATAATCTGCCATGAGAAAAACCTTTAAACCCTGATTGCAACACCCAGCGGTTGGCCACTGACATAATGGCGCGAGATTATCATAGCGGCCTCACCTCTCCTATCCTCCCGGGTTTGCGGCAGTTTGCAGACTAAAAGCCTACCCTTTTCCCACGGCTGCCATGCGGTTCGGATGGCTGTCCGTCTCATCGCAGATTTGATAATATTCCGGGCCTTACGGCAACGCCGTAACCGCCCGTCAGAACCCCAACCACGGCTTTACCAACATGCGCAAACTTGTCCTCATCATCCTGAGTCTGTCGATCACGGGCATAGTTGTTCTTGCCGGCACGTTCTTTTTTGTGCCGGAGTTGAAATGGCGGATGCAAGTGGCAGCTCTGGCGGCGACGGGGAAGATTCCCGATATCGAGTTCACACACTTGCTGCGCATGCTCAAACCAGGCAGCGGCCAATACGTATACGGGCTTGTTGAAACGCGTAATCCGTATTTCGTGATTAGAAACACCTACACGGACGCCCAGTCCGTCGCCCACGGCAGCGACCTTTTCGGTGCGCGGTGTGCAAGCTGTCACGGGGCCGGCGGAATCGGTGGAACCGCGCCTGATTTGACCCGTCAGAATTACAACAACGGCGACAGCGATTGGGCTGTCTATAGGACCATTTCACTGGGCGTCGCCAATACGGCGATGCCTGCTCACGATCTGGAAGAGCGCTCAATCTGGAGCCTGATTGCCTATCTTCGCAGCCAGCAATTCGATTCTTCTCAGCGTGAGCCTGCGCTTGGTCTGTCAGTCGAACCGGTTACCAGGCCGAGGCTGGAGGCCAACCCGCCGGAAACCGGCAACTGGCTGAGCTACTCCGGCAGTCTCGACGGGCTGCGCTACAGCGAACTGACACAAATCGATCGGTCGAACGCACACCGTCTGCAGGTGAGCTGGATCCATCAGTTCAGCGGAAATTACTCAATAGTCGAGACCACGCCGCTGGTCAACGGGTCGGTTATGTACGTCACCGAACCGCCAAACATCATTCACGCGCTCGATCCCGCTACTGGTGCGTCCATCTGGAGGTACGAACACTCGAATCAGGCAGATCTCAAACTATGTTGTGGGGAAATAAACCGGGGCGTTGCGTTATTCGAGGACATGGTACTAATGGGAACGCTGGACGCTCACCTTGTCGCGGTGGACGCAGCGACCGGCAAGGAACGCTGGAAAGTGCGCCTTGACGACCATGATCGGGGCGTATCCATCACCTCCGCGCCGCTGGTGGTCAAAGACCTGGTCATTGTGGGCTATGGAGGCGGCGATCTTGGACTGCGCGGCTTTCTCGATGCGCGCTCGGTTAAGGACGGATCGTTGGTCTGGCGCTTTTACACGGTCCCCGAGCCGGGACAACCGGGCAACGAAACCTGGGCTGGCGACTCCTGGAAAACTGGCGGTGGCGCAACCTGGCTGACCGGCGTTTACGACCCGAAGCTTAACCTTCTGTATTGGGGCGTGGGCAATCCGGCGCCGGATTACCAGGGCGACCTGCGAGCCGGAGACAATCTGTATTCGTGCAGTGTCATCGCGATCAATCCGGACACCGGTGAACTTGCCTGGCATTTTCAATTTGTGCCTCACGACGAACGTGATTGGGATTCCAATCAGATGCCGGCGCTGGTGGACATCGAATGGGAGGGACGGGAACGACCGTTGATTTTGTGGGCCAATCGCAACGGTTTCTACTATGTCCTTGACCGGGAAACCGGCGAGTTTCTGCAGGCGACTGAGTTCGCGCGGCAAAACTGGGCCGAGCGTATCGACGAGAATGGCCGGCCTGTCCCAAATCCGGAAGCGGTGTTGACGAGTGAAGGGACCTTGACCTCGCCGAGTCCGATTGGAGCGATCAGCTGGCAGTCGACCTCTTACAGCCTGCGGACCAAACTACACTACCTGCCAGCCCTGGACTGGAGTGAGCTGGTGTACAAACATCAAACCCCAGCCGAATACACGCCAGGCGACTATTTCCTCGGCGGCGAACGCAAGCCGGTGCCCAACGAGGACTTGATGTACTCGGTAAGAGCAATGGACCCGACCACAGGTAAAATCGCCTGGTCCTACGACCTGCCAAAACGCAAGACCTGGTGGAAGACAGGAGGCGTGGTAAGCACGGCTGGCGATCTGGTGTTTGGCGGCGACTTCAAGCAATTTTTTGTGTTGGACGCAACCAATGGACAGGAGCTGTGGAAGCTCGACGTCGGGGGGCGCATCAACGCATCGCCGATCACCTATGCAGTTGACGGCAAACAGTATTTCATAATGGCTGCCGGGCGCTCACTGGTCGCGGTTGGCTTGCCCTAGTCAACCTTATATTCGGGGCTGACCGCAAGTGCGTTAAAGGCATCCGCGGGCTGATCAGGGTTAGCGCGCGCGGATAGCGCGTCACGATCAAGTGGCAATAGTTTGTCCGCTGAAATTTTGTACAACACGTAGCCACAATTGAGCAAAAAGTCGGCCAGATCAGCCAGCGACGCCCTGCTTTCAGCAAACTCGACGATGATCACCGGGCGTGTATCCGCACACAGCAACGGCTTGATCGTTCCAAGAACATCGAGCTCAGCACCCTCGACATCTATTTTTATCAGATCGATGTGTTCAATCGCATGTTGCTCGAGATAGGAGGACAACGTGGTGCTCGGCATGGTCACGACCTCGAAGCCATAGTGAGCACGTGGTTTGACCAGCGAGTTAACGGATGCATCGCTGGCATGGTAGAAACTCACCTCGCCCACCTCGTCGCTCAACACAGTTGCGCTTACCGCGATGTTTGTGATGTCGTTCAATCGCGCGCTGCGGCGTATCCAATCGGCCAATACCGGCTCCGCCTCGAAGCTGTGAACCATGCCTGTATCGCCAACCAGACGCGCGGCGTGAAGGCTGTAGATGCCGGCGTGAGCGCCAATGTCGAACACCGTCATTCCAGGCTTCAGGAGTTTTTGCAGTAGCGCCTGCGTGTCGGGTTCATAGCCGCCACCACCCGCAATTTCTTCTCCGACTTGATCGCACCACGGCACCAGAATCTGTATGCCATTGGCAAGAGAAACTTTCACAGGGACGCGCACGAAGTAGTTTCGCACCAGATTCTTGGCCAGCCAGTGAGGGTTGTGGATAGACGACCTGGGGCCAATTTTCAACCAGATTTTCGCCCCGAGCGTAACCACGCTTTTCGTGACTCGCGGGTATTTTTTGCCGGCTCGTATTACGAGTTCTGAAACTTTCATCACATTACACCCCCAGGCGATTCCGGTATTATTGTCAGACTGATAAACGCCTCTCGGCGATCACGGACATTTCCAGATTAGTGATAGCATGCGCGAGCGTTACTTTGTATGCAACAGGTAGACGTCCGAACTTAACGTATTACCGATTGCCAGGGAACTCTTTGTGACGCTAACCTACCGTCTGATTTTTTAGGCCCTCAGGGCAACAGATTCCAGGATCCGACTCACCGCATGCTGTTTAATTCGACTGAATTTATTCTCGTATTCATGCCGATCACTTTGTTGGGCTTTTTGTTCTTGCGCGGAGTCTCTCGCGACCTGGCACTCGGCTGGCTGATCATGATGTCGCTCGGTTTCTATGCCTGGTGGCGGCCACTCAACGTGTTCATCATCGTCCCCTCAATCGTACTCGATTTCGCAATAGCCAGGTGCCTGCTGAACTGGAACAAGGATTCGGTATTGGGCAAGTACCGCAAGCCTCTGTTGATCACAGGTATCGTGGTGAACCTGGCCGTGCTTGGTTATTTCAAATACACCACTTTCTTCCTGACCGCGATGAACCAGGTAGCCGGAACCGATTTCGTCATTACCTATGTCGTCCTGCCGCTAGGTATCTCGTTCATCACCTTCCAGAAAATCGCTTTCTTGATCGATGTTCACGGCGGACGGCTGGAGCGCTTTTCGTTCCGCGACTATTGCCTGTTCATTTTGTTTTTCCCGCAACTCATCGCCGGGCCAATTGTCCATTTTCGGGAAATGATCCCACAGTTCCAGAACCTCCCCCCGAAGCTTGACCGCAACCTTTTTGCCGCGGGAATCGCGTTGTTTACGATTGGGCTATTCAAAAAAGTCGTGCTGGCGGACCGCATGGCCGAATACCTGAGCCCAATATATTCGATGGCCGGGAGCGGCGACGGTGTGTCCCTTATCATGGCCTGGCTTGCATCCCTGGGATTTACGATGCAGATCTATTTTGATTTTTCCGGTTACAGTGACATGGCGGCCGGATTGGCTTTGTGCATTGGCGTCAGACTTCCGCTCAACTTTGATTCGCCGCTCAAAGCCACCAGCATCATCGACTTTTGGAATCGCTGGCACATCACCCTCACGCATTTCCTGACGGCCTACATCTACAACCCGTTAACTCTCGCCGCGACGCGGAATCGAATCCGTAAAGGCAAGAGTAATCTGAAGCCCAACAGTTTCAGCCTGTCGGCATTCCTGGTGGTGTTGGCAGCCCCTACAATGTTCACCATGTTTGTTTCCGGTCTTTGGCATGGCGCTGGATACTTGTTCATTCTGTGGGGTCTGCTTCACGGGCTGTATCTGGTCATCAATCATGCCTGGCGCAGGCGTACATCTGTATCGAAGGCGACAAATGAAAACCGCGAGCGCATGATGAAACCCATCGGCTTTGTAATCACATTCGTATCGGTGGCCGTCGCGATGGTGATTTTCAGAGCGCCTGATGTTGCCGCCGCGGCTGACATCCTGCGCGGCATGATCGGTCTGAACGGCCTTGTGGTGCCAGAGAACATATATGCAGCATTGGGCGGCGACGCAGCGCTTCCCGAGTTTATAAAAGCCGGGCACATCCCGCGGTTTCCGCTCGCGTTCGTCTGTGTCTTGCTGGTTATCGCACTACTGGCGCCAAACTCGATGGAAATTACGGCTCGCTACGAACCCACCCTGGGCGTCAAACCCAAAGAAAACGAACAGCGTTGGTTATACCGTCTATGCGACTTCAAACCGACTATAGCGTGGGGCTTCGTGATTGGCGGATTGGCCATCGCGTCAATTGCGCAGTTCGGCGGGCCCAGCGAATTTCTGTATTGGCAGTTCTGACAAGGCGATGCAATCGTGAACTCTAAACCTGTGATGTTTACGGCGATTGTCGTGCTAATGATGCTCTGCGCGTTTGCCTATCATTTGCGCACGCAAGGTATTTTCGCCTGCAATGGTTCGGTCTACGGACAGACGCGCTTTCTGGCTTACTGTAATTCGCTGTCGTATCGGGATTACGATCAGGGTTCGTTCTGGCATCAGCTGGATGAATCGGCCTATCGCCACGCCCGGCAGGCGCAGGTGCTGTTTATCGGCAACAGTAAGCTGCAGTTTGCACTATCTACCCAGGCAACGTCGGACTGGTTTGCGCAGCGCTCCACATCCCATTTTTTGTTTGGTTTTGCGCACAACGAAACCGTCCGGTTTTTCTCACCGGTGCTGGCGGCGATGAAACCGCAGGCGCGCGTGATCGTTATCCATGTCGATCGATTGTTCGAGGACAGGCTGACGCCGCCGATGACCATCCTCGCCAACGATCCTGGATCCAGGCGCATTTTTAGAACGAAAAAGGTCTGGCAGCGCATTCATCGCCCGGTATGCTCATTTGCGAGCGAATTGTGCGGACAAAATTTTGGATTGCATCGCAATATGGAGAACGGCCACTGGCTGTTTACGGGGACACAAGGACGACTCGACCAGCCAGTTCCCACCGGTGACGGCCCGCCGCTGGAGCAAGAACGCTGGCCCGACAGGGCACAACGCGCGCGCGATTTCATCGCACCACTGCAAGCGGACAATCGATGTGTGCTCCTAATACTGATCCCTTCGCAGAAGACACGCCGTGAAGAAGCGCTGTACATCGCCGACGCATTGAACCTGCCACTAATATCGCCTGATGTTGAGGGGCTCGAGACGTTCGATCGCAATCATCTTGATGAAGCAAGCGCCACGCGCTGGTCGACAGCGCTTTTCGAAACTGCCGGCGACATGATTGAAGGCTGCTTGAGTCCTCAAACCTCTCTTGATAGCGAACACAGTCACTAGCCACAGTCCGCGTCCTGCAGCGTAAGAAGCGGTGCTGGCGGCACTGCCAGGTATGGACCCGTGCGACACAGATGAGATCGAGTCGCGAGCAGGATCAACAGACGCCCTATCAAAACAGCAAATGTCTCGGTATTTGCGTATGGCTCGGCGGCAACCCGCTCCTGGACGACGGCATCGTACTTACCGACGATCCCGTTGTTGCGTTGAACGACTTCCGCCTATAAAGCGGCACGATCTACAGCGGCCATACCAGCAAAATCATCGGCACGCCGGTCAGCAAAACCAGGATCTCGAGCGGCAAGCCCATGCGCCAGTAGTCGGCAAAGCGGTAGCCGCCCGGGCCGAGGATGATGGTGTTGTTCTGGTGGCCGATGGGGGTCAGAAACGCACACGAGGCGGCGACGGCGACACCCATCAGAAACGAATCCGGATTCACGTCCAGGCGCTGGGCAATATCGATGGCGATGGGTGCCGCGATCAGCGCGGTTGCCGCGTTGTTCAGTACGTCGGACAAGGTCATCGTCACGATCATGACGATCAGGAGCACAACCACGGCCGGCAGCGCACTGGTCGACTCGACAATGCCCGCGGCAATGAGGGTCGTGCCGCCGCTTGCCTCCAGTGCCGCGCCGAGCGGGATCATTGAACCCAGCAGCACGATGACCGGCCACTCGACCGACTCGTACAGCTGCGACAGGGGGACGATGCCAAGAACCGCGTAGGCGACGACCACCACCGCCAGCGCGATTGGAAGATAGACAAGGCCGACGCTGGCGGACACGATCGCGGCGGCAAAGATAGCGACGGCGGCCCAGGCTTTCCTGCGCTCGATGAGCTGCAGATCGCGCCCGGCAAGCGGCAGGCAACCGAGCCAGTCCACGACGTCGGGCAGCCGATCCTCCGCTCCCAGCAGCAGCAGAATATCCCCCGGCTCGATCGGCGCCTTGCGGACGCGCTCGCGAATACGGCGCCCCTTTCTCGCGATCCCGAGCAAGGCAACACCTTGCCTGTTCAACAGACGAATCTGCATGGCGGAACGCCCGACGATGCGTGCGCCGACGGGCACCACGACTTCAACCAGCGTCATGGCCGGACCGCCTTCGCTGTTGTTGCCCGGTTGCAGGTATTCAAGCCCCGCAACGCCGACAAAGCCCTGGATCTGGGCCGGGCTGCCTTCGAGTACGAGCAGGTCATTCTTGCGTATCTTCTCGCGACGGGCCGCGCCGGGCAGTCGCTGGCCGCGGCGGACCAGACCCAGAATTTGCACATCCTGCTCGTCGGCCAGGGTATCGAGCTCCCGAACCGCCTTTCCGACGATCGAAGAATTCTCCGGGACGCTGGCTTCGGAAATATAATCGGCAAACTCGGCAAGCTCACGGACGGCATTACTCCTGGTACGCGCCGCCGGTATCAGCCGCCAGCCGGCAAACGTCACGAACAGCACTCCGGCAAGTGCAACGGTCGCGCCGACCGGCGTGAAGTCGAACATGCCAAACGGCGCCCCGAGAGCGTCCTCTCGATACGTGGCGATCACGATGTTCGGCGGCGTTCCGATAAGCGTGACCATGCCGCCAAGGATCGACGCAAACGATAACGGCATCAGCGTCGTCGCGGGGCTGCGCTTTGCCCGCCGGGCCGCCTCGGTGTCGATCCGCATGAGCAGCGCCAGGGCCGCGATGTTGTTCATTACGGTGGACAAGCCCGCCGCAATCGCGGCCATGATGCCAATATGGGACTGCACGCTGCGGGCCGAGTCCAGCACGTGACTCGTTATCAAATCGATGACGCCCACGCGATAGAGACCGCGGCTGACGATCAGAACCAGGGCGATGATCACGACGGCAGGATGACCAAAGCCCGAGAAAATCTCGCCCGCCGGAATCACGCCGAGAAAGAAGCCCGCGGTAAGGCCGGCGAAGGCAACCACGTCATAGCGCAGTCGCCCCCAGACCAGCAGCCCCAGGATCAACGCGATCAGAACCAGCACAGTGGCGATCTGTGTGTTCACGGCTGCGTCACAGTGGCGCAAGCGCCGCGTCCGCCTCGCGGCGCCACGCCGCGATCGCACAGGTCAGCTGCTGCATCGATGTGATCCCCTGCAATTGCCGAGTGGGTGACACTAACGGCGATGCCGATCGAGGTGAATGCTGCGTTATCCAAGGCGATGCTTCCGAGTGGCTCGTAATGAGGATCCTACCGGCATACACCGCACGGCGCCTGCCGGCAGCCGAAATACCGCCGGTATCCCTCGCGCTATCAGGCAGCAAGCCATCGGGCACCGCGGCGCACCGCGGCCTTGCGTGATTCCTCCACCAGGAAGATCACCGGCGCGGCCAGCGCGATCAGTCCCCAGATCCAGGGATCGAGCGGCGCGGTGGTGAACAGCCGGTTGAGCGCCGGCACGTACATGATCAACGCAATGAATGTGAGCTCGACCGCAAGGCCGGCCACGATCCAGCCGTTGAAATGCCGCAGCGCTTTGAGCGCGCTCTGGCGGCTGGTCCGACAGGCCATAACGTTACCGATCTGCGAGAAAATGATTGTCGCCAGGAACGCGCCGGCGGCCTGGCGATACAGTTCGCTGTCGTCAGGCAGCGCGGCGCCCCACGTCCACCCACCGCCGAACAGGACGACGAAGAACACCAGGAACGACATCGAAGCCTCCGCCGGCCCGATAATGGCGTAGCTGCGAAGGAACGTGCGTGCGCTGACCAGCCTCTCATCGCGACGGCGCGGCGGACGCCGCATGACGTCGGCCTCTGGCGGCTCGTTGCCGAGGCCGATCGCGGGCAGGATGTCGGTAACCAGGTCGATGGCCAGAATCTGGATCACCGTGATCGGAAGCGGTATGGGGAACAGCACGTAGGCGATGAACGGCAGGATCTGGGGAATGTTGCTCGTCAGTATGTAGGTAATGAACTTTCGGATGTTTTCGTAGACCGTGCGGCCCTCCTCGACCGCCTTCACGATGGTCGCGAAATTGTCATCCAGCAGGATGATGTCGGAGGCCTCCTTGGCCACGTCGGTGCCGCGTTGTCCCATCGCGATACCGATATCAGCCCGCTTGAGCGCCGGCGCGTCGTTGACGCCGTCGCCGGTCATGGCGACAACTTCGTCTATCTCCTTGAGCGCATCCACGATAGCGAGCTTCTGCTCCGGCGCGATGCGCGCAAACAGGATCTCCTTGTTCTTCAACGCCTCGATCAGCGCGGCACGGTCCATCTGCTCGAGTTGCTCGCCCTCGATGACGTGCGGCCGGGAGACAATAC
>Ga0316201_10001908_pt1 | contig 14513 bp, 11 predicted proteins | sample CS6wburrow_MG_FD_204516 | JGI IMG/M metagenome (GOLD analysis project Ga0316201, IMG submission 204516) | Coastal sediment microbial communities from Delaware Bay, Delaware, United States - CS-6 worm burrow | ecosystem: Environmental > Aquatic > Marine > Coastal > Sediment | place: USA... | reverse complement strand
CATATTGCGCGTTCATGTCTTCGAAGCTTCCTGAGGCAACAATTTTCTGGTCTTGAACAACCAGGGCTTCAACCTCAGAAAAGTCCTTATCTACAGTAAGAATGGTACCTCCATAGAATATAGTGTAATTTTTTTCTTTTTGTTGGGTGCATGAAAAAGCTAATATTGATAAAGTTAGCAGCAGAAAAGTGTAATTATTTGTATTGCTTTTCATTTGTTCATTTTACAATTGTTGCCAACGAGTTAATATAGGAATAGTAGCTGATTTCTTAGTATTTGTAGAGCATATAGCTCGTTTCAACCACGGTGCAAATTGAAAATTAGTTACTCCGAAATCGGCTACTATTCTTATACATTGTTGGCGTGTCCTTGTTTTTAATTAACCAACACATTTAAACTTTATTATTGCCTTTTCATTATTCGTTTGGCTTCTGCTTCTAAATCTATATATGGTGTTCCTTCTACTGTTACTCCTACAAAGTCAATTTTACCTCCATTAAATCTACTTGGTGTTGGGTAAAGTTCACTCACGGCATCACCACTATCATACCCAACACATAAACCATCACCCGACAAAGTAAATTTAGCTGGTTGTGTTCTCATTGGACCTTCAGCTACTAATTGCTCGTCAATGTATAATTTTGTAACACCAATTGACTCTCCTTTATCACCTGCTTTTTCCCTGGTAAATTCCATTCCTAATGTATATTTACCGGGCTTAAGTTTCATTGATGATTCAAAAACCTGTTCAGGTTTAATTCCTAAGAAATTATAAACATAATATAGCTTATTGTTTTTTATGAATAATGAATGGCCTCCAAATCGTGAGCCGTGTGCAAACAAGACTCCTGAAGTGTTATTTGTAATTTCAACATTAGCTAAAATTTTATAAGAACGCCCCCTGATATTAACTGCATTCCCTTCCGGCACAGGAGCCGCAAATGGATAATAAACATATCTATCGCGGGCAGGTTCAGAAGAAGGCCTCTCAATACCTATAATTTCAGCAGCACTTCTATCATCAAGTGGGAGTACGTTATTCTTTTCTGCTTCTTCAAACCATGCGTCTATCAATTCTTGTAATTTCTCAGGGTTCTCTTCAGCCAAGTTTTTGGACTCTGACCTATCTTCATCAACATGATAGAGTTCCCAATCATCTTTGTCAAAATTTCCCTTGCCTGAAAGCGGTGCGTGTATTGCAGAGGCTTTCCATCCTTCTTTCCAGATTCCTCGTGAACCTAACATCGCAAAATATTGTACTTTTTTTTGCGTCGGATCACTTGGTTTTGCGTCAAATGTATAAGCCATCGAAACCCCTGATAAAGGAATCTGCTTAATACCATTGTATTCATTCGGCATTTCTAAACCTATAACTTCCAATAAGGTTGGAACAATATCAACGGAATGGTGATACTGGTGACGAATTTCTCCCTTAGCCTTTATTCCTTTCGGCCAACTAATAACCAAGGGGTCATTGGTTCCGCCGGCATACTGGGAATATCGCTTGAACATTTTAAAAGGAGCAGAAAATGCAGAAGCCCAGCCTGTTGGGTAATGATTGTATGTTTCTGGACCTCCAAGGACATCGAGGTACCTCATGTTTTCAGATAATTCATCAGGAAAATTATTAAAGAATTTATTTTCATTAACTGAACCGTTTGGACTTCCTTCTCCTGAAGCGCCATTATCAGCAGCATACAATACAATTGTGTTTTCTAACTGACCACTCTCTTCTAAATAGTCTATTACTCTACCTACCTGAACATCGGTGTATTCAGAAAAAGCAGCATACACTTCTGCCATTTTTGCAAATAATTTCTTCTCATCTTCATTCAAAGAGTTCCAGGGACGAACCATATCTATTTCTTCTGACATATCTTCACGCATAGGGTTCATAGGCGTGTTAACAGTGCCTTCCGGTAAAATTTCTTTTTCAATCATACGCTCTGTAACCCATTCTCGGTATGCGTCATACCCAGCATCAAATTTTCCTTTATATTTTTCAATATAGTCTTTTGGTGCATGATGTGGTGCGTGATTAGCTCCTGGGTTATACCACATATACCAAGGTTTTGAAGGATTGGTGGCTTGTTGATCTCGCAGCATTTGTAATGCATGATCTGCTAAATCTTTTGAAAGATGATATCCTTCTTCGAATTCTTTTTCTACAAAATGATTATCTTCAATTAAGTCAGGATACCATTGGTTGGTTTCTCCTCCAATAAATCCATAAAATCTGTCCCATCCCATTTGCAATGGCCATTGCTTTTTGCTTCCTCCGGATGCAACATCTTGCTCCGGAACGTTGTGGTTTTTCCCTATCCAAAATGTGCTGTAACCATTATCCTGAAGGATTTTTGACAGAGGTGTTACTTCTGGTCCCATTCTGCCGTTTGCTCCAGGAAATCCATCTGCAGTTTCCGTGATAGCAGCCATACCATTTAGATGATGATTTCTACCGGTTTGGATGGTTGAGCGAGTAGGTGAACATAAAGCCGTTGTGTGCCACTGGGTATAGGTTAATCCGTCTTCAGCTAATCTGTCCAAAGTCGGCATATTGATAGCTCCACCATATGGTGACCAAGCGCCTAAACCTGTGTCATCATAAAGGATGAATAAAATGTTTGGGGCACCCTCGGGAGCCCTTTTGGGTGTGTAAGCTGACCAGTCTGATTCCGAATCACGAATGTCCAGTGCAATTTTCCCATTGAATTCCGGTCTTGAAACCCCAGTACTTTCTTTTTTCTCAGCAGTTTGATTGCAGCTTGCTAACCCGATCGCCAGTAATCCAATCGCTAATGACTCAAATAGTGTCGTTAGTTTCAATTTTTGTTTTTTCATTTGATTTCTTTTTTTAACTAATATTTTTTAAATGCACGCCAACGGTCCTGGCTATAATTTCGGCGGGTTCTAAGGGCGAGCCTTTGTTCTCGAAATCATTTTCAGGATTTGTTTTGAGAATAAATGTAAGAAAAACTCTTCTTATTAAGTACTAGTACCCGCTGAATTATGGCCATTGATGTAAGTAGTTACTTTTTAATCGAATGTATGTACTTACCCTAAATTATTCGGAAAGCACAAATTGCCATGATATGCCATATTTGTCTTCACACCATCCAAATTTTTTACCAAATCCATAATCTCCTTCGCCTTTGTAATCGTCTAAGGGGACCATTATTTGGCCTCCATCCGAAGAAAGCTTTTCAAAAAGTGTTTGTATCACTTCATCAGATTTGTCACTTATGAAAAGTGAAACTGCAGGGGTAAATGACCAGGGGTGATTGTAATTACTTTCAGAAACCATGTAATCAGTTCCGTTTAATGAAAATACCCCATATTTAATAAGCTCAGGCGTTCCTCCTGCCTCTCCTTCTGAATATTTTATTACGCGTTTAATTTCTGAATTCGGAAAGATGGAAGTGTAAAAGTGTATGGCTTCTTCAGCCCTTCCGCATTGATCACCTACAAATGTGAGGAATGTTGTCATATACATCTGGTTGCTATTTTATCATCAATCCCATTTAATTACTGCCAACGGTGAGGCTATGGCAAGTAGGGCAGGCAAGGAAACTTTTCGTTTCCGTTTGGTCTGCGAGCCAGAGCTTTTTGTTTTGTAATTATCTTTTCTTTTTTAATTGCCAAATCCAAAAGATTTGGCGGACTTGGCAAACATACCCAAGCCATCAAATTTAACACGTCAAGCCCTATTTGCTATAGGTATTGTTATGTGGTGTTTATTCTCTCAATTTAGTTGTACGTAGTTTGTAATGTAAGTTATTTAATAGTTCCTGGAATCAATTCCCCACTTCATTATCGTTAGGCAACCCTTTATCACTTTCCGGACTTGCCTGCAAGAAATCCATTGACATCTAACCAGTGAATAAAAGCATCAAACCAACGATTGCTAGTTCGGTTGGGATTTCCCAAGCCAAAACCATGACCACCATTTTGATAAAGATGAAACTCTACAGGGATACCTGCCTTGTACCATGAATCAATGACACCAAACTGCCCCCTAAAGAGAAAATCGTTCGTGGCAATAACGTTAAACATGGGTGGAGCACCCTCAGGTACTTCAACAGGCCCCATGCCTCCGTAAATAGGGCCGATGAACGCCAGTTTCATGGTCTCAGAATTCACGGTCGAATGCATCGTCAGACCTGCGCCGGCTGAAAAGCCGATCATGCCAATTCTGTCAGTATCCACACCCCATTCTTCCGCGCGGTCAACGATCATTGCATAAGCTGCTTCAGCATCCTCCAACTGATTGGAAAGATCCCATCTTGGTCGTTGAGGAGGAGCGGCTGCTTCCTCAATTTCTTTGGAGGTCTCTGCAGGTGGCGGGGTGCGGGGACGATTCATCCACGCTGTGAAGTCCTCAAGTGATTCTGGAGTAGGATGGAGCCTGTACTTCAATACAAACGCCGCAATACCTTTTGCTTTTAATGCTTCGGCGACTTCCCAGCCTTCATTCCCAAGTGAAAGCCACCGGAAACCACCACCCGGTGCTACGATCACTGCCGCACAATTTGCCTTTCCAGGTTCCGGGATGAAGGGTGTCAGGGTCGCGGTTGTAATGTTCCTGGCCATGGGATCGCCCCACTGTCTGAACCAGGTTTCTGAAGCCGGCTGATCATCCACACCTCCTGTGCCAAGAAGAATGGCATTCGGTTCTTCTGGAGCTTCAAGCGGGTAGATGGTCCCATCTTGTGCCATTGCGGATTGAGCAAAAATCATAAAGAAGAGTAAAAAGGATGCTTTTATTAAATATTTAGGTGTACAAGACATAATTGAGAGGGTTTTAAAGGTCAACATTCTGCTATAGTGTTTTTTTAAACTAATTATTAGATTTTTCTTGTCACACGCTGAATTATAGTAATACCTGATAACGGTTTGGCTAAACTGCGTTTTAATGCAGTTTAGGTTTTGTTGGCATTAATATTTTAATACAATCATCTTTGTTTTTTATCAATTCTATGGGTGAAACCAGAAGCCTATTCAGATGGTAGCGCGTGTGCAAGGGCGGACTCAGTTTTGCATCCTACTATTGCCGGAGATTTGTGAATCAGATCATCGTTTTCCAAAGCCTCCACCATGAATAAAGCAAAGTCAACTCTTCTGGTCATATTACTCTTGAGAATAGGGTCTCCAACGTGCGCACTCCACACTGGTAATCCTTGACTTTCACCTTCTTCAAGATCACTTCCTCTTACCACTGTCCATTGTGTATCACTTGAAAATATCAACTTACATGCTTTCTCTTGATCTTCAATTTCTACAAAGCGAAATAACTTCCCAACCCAACTAAAAAATTTTAACATTCTTTTGAAAGACTTTGAATAGACATCCTTTCCATCTTGAGTAATATGCCAACCGCAAGAAAAGATTAGACGAGCTTTTTTTTGAGCATTGTTTAGTACAGCTTTTGCAGTTCCTGATGAATACTGCTGAACTCCCCAAGGAACAAGTACAGTAAGAACACCATCACAGCCCTTAATGGCCTTCTTGATAACTTCAGGATCGTTTGTTGCTCCTGGAACAATAGAGATTCTTCCATTGAATTCATGTAGCTTACCTACACTTTTTTCACGACAAACCCCAACTACTTCATAGCCTTTATTAAGAGCATGCTTTATCATGTATTTCCCAAGTTTACCGGATGCTCCTATGATACACACTTTTTTCAAAATCTTTTTACTTTAAGCATTTGAACGTTACTCTCGTTTCTACTTCTATTAATGCTAACGGTTTTGTGTATGGCTCGTTGCGGAAGATCAGCTATGATTTTCTGCCATAACCAAAAGATAGCAAATTGCAATGAATTCCTATTAGGATCAGACGCAATGAGGTATACACGTTTTTATATGCAGTTTTTACTTACATTTAATATCAGTTAACTTTTTTCAATTCTCCAACATGAATGTCATATCCCAAATTATAATCTTCATACACCTTGATTGAGATATCTTTGTTAGTCTTTAAAATTTCAAAACTAGTTTCAACGAAAACTGGTTCAAATGACAATTGTATCCATCTTCCATTTTCTAATTTAGCTAGCTTATATTTTTTTCTGTATTTCTCTTTCGCTGGATACTCAATCCATAGCTCATTTTCTTTTAGCATAATATCCATCATTATATTCCCTTCTAAATAATAGTTTTCATTAGGTGTAAATTCGTATTCGCCAACTAACATTTGTATATCCTTCTCTTTTGGTTCTGAACTAATAACAGTTCCTGTTTTAATATCTTTTTCAGAAATTACTGGTGTGATATTTAAGATTTCAGCAATTCTGTGTGAGATTGCTCTTTCGTATTTTGCTTGATTTGTTAAAACAATAATACTAACCTTATCATCTACAAAACGTAGATACTCTGTGCCAGCTACTCCTGGATGGTAAATTATTCTTTTATTTTGAATCACTTGAGTATTCCAACAAAACCCATAACGAGTTGGCAGACCATTGTTGAGTTTATAGGTACTCCACATTAAATCTTTACTCTTTTGATTTAACAGTAAATTATTGGTCATTGCAGATTCCCAGTTGATCATATCATCAATAGTAGCATAAATTCCACCAGCAGCATTGAGTTCTGTGTCTATTAAGCGGTATGAATTTCTATCAGGAATAATCTCACCATTTCTCATAGAATATCCTGTAGATTGGTTAGGATGAATTTTAAAATGATTCATCATATAGGCAGATTGCATACCAGATGATTTAAAAATCATTTTATCCATATAATCATTGAATGAAAATCCACTTACTTTATGGATAATATATCCTAACAAATAAATGCCTTCATCACTGTAAAGGAAATCTTCTCCAGGATTAAACATTAAAGTGTCTTTTTTTGCATTCTCATAAATTTGTTCAGCACTATAAGTTCCTTTTGCAGACCTTTCTCCCCATGCTGAAGCCTTACCAGTGTCAGGAAGTCCTGAAGTATGTGTCAACAAGTGCCTAATGGTAATTCTTTTCCAATAAATAGGTGCATCTGGTAAATGTTTATGAATGACGTCATCCAAATCAAGAATTCCTTTTTCAAAAAGTTGCATAATGGCTGTTGCTGTAAAATGTTTGGAAACAGATGCCATCCAGAAAGTGGAAGAATCTGTTACAGGAACATTATATTCAATACTTGCCAAACCATAAGTCTCTTTTTTAAGCACTTTACCATTATTTGTAATGGCTAAAGCTAATCCCGGAATTTTTTGATCCGACATTATATTTTCTATGTAATTGTCAATTTCAGTCGATTTCTCATCAGAGATTGTAGTCTGTGCTTTCCCAAATAAAAAGATAAATAGTGAAATTACAGTCATAAAGTTTTTCATCGACATCGATTTTTTAAATTGCATATAACGGTCTCGGCTATGAGTAGTTGCATGGTTTAGCGATTAACATTTCAAGTACACACCAAACTGAAAATCCGCGAGGATTTTCAGAAGTAGGTGAGAACAAGCAATTACTTATAACCATTGTTGGCATTAGTATTTTATTTATCAATATTCTGTATATCTTCCATTAATCTTTGGGAACCTAAAGCAGACTTGGCTTTTTGATACATAAATGAATCATTCTTATTGTCTAAAATAAGGTCAGCTGCAAATAGTCCATAGGCTAAAGAGCCCTTCGCACCAATACCCGACATCCCTCCAACGAGCACAAAGCTAGAATCAATGTCCGTTATATTTTTGAATCCGTGACTTACGTATGGTATTTCAGATTCAGTTAGGGAATATACACAAGAGTAGCCTTTGTCGAATTCCAAATCAGAGAATTTTATTGGTAAATCCAGTTTATCCAAATAGTCCGCAGTATTTTCTTTGCTCCATTGAATTTCTTGCTCGGTTAATTGCATAGCCCACACTTCGTCTAACTCCTTAATTTCTGTCCTTAAAAAATGACCTCCAACTTTTAATAAAGGTCTTTGGTCACTGTCAAATTTCTCAATCATAGAATAAAATATTTCAGAATTTAGATAAGCAACAGGATAAGAGGAAATGAGCCTGTTCTTCTGGTCACTTGTCAACATATCATACTTGTCTGATTTTATTTTTAAAAATGAAAGAAATAAACGCTTTGGACTAATCAAATCGCTAAAATAAGGTGCTATATCTTTCACTAAACTCCCATTGTACGGACCAGCAGCGGCTACTACCTTTTTGCTCAAGATGGTTTTGTTTGTTCCAGTTTTATTATCTGTAATTTTGATTTTATAAATTCCATCTTCTTTTTTTAAACTGGTAACTTTTTGGCTGTAGTTTATTCTATTTCCAGATTTTCTTATTCCTAGATGTAGTTTTTTAATTAAAACTTTCGGATTAAGGGTGCCAGTGTATTGTTTATATTCACGAATAACCATTGTAGTATCTGAAATTTTCATTCCAAATGTTTCTTTAGCTTCCTCTTTAGTTGATGCATATTCATATTTATCTAATTGCCCATCTAACAATTCTTCAACTTCATTTATTTGAGATTGAGTATAGATATAAGTTACAGGTGAAGTTCTATAAATATCTTGCATCGAATGCAGTACTTTCCTTTCTCCTTCATTTAAGTACTCAATCAAACCCTTTGTTTCTTTTATAGAGGTTTGTTGTAGAAATGAGAAAATATCTTCTTTTGGGCCTAAACTTCTTGAAATTCTTGCCTCTCCAAAACTAGAGCCAAATGTATAAATTGAATCTTGCTGCTCAAGCAGTAAAACATTTTGTCCATATTTAGAAAGCTCCCAGGCGGTCGAACTTCCCATAAGTCCACCACCAATGACAACAATATCCTCTATGTTTTCTGAATTTTGACAGGATATTAAATTCAATGCAATGACTGATATTAAGATAAGGATTCTCATTTTCTTATATTAATGCCAACGGTTTCGTATAACCGTCAGTTGCGGTTTTGAAGTTAGTAAATTATCAACTTGTAGGATCTCATTTATAAAGAACCAATTGTCCGCCGTTCCGAGCGAAGCGAACAGCGCAGCAAATTGCGGTTATACATTGTTGTAACACGTTTTTATTTCGTTCAGTATCGTTTTTACTTTTTCATTGAGTTCCATTTTTCCATCAATCGTCAAAGTTTTACATTTCAATAGCTCAATCCAATTTTTATGTATTTTTAATGACCTACCGTTAAAATTCGGATTTTCGTATTGGTCTGCCCATTCTAAAAATGCTTTTGAATTCCGCTGTATGTTTTTATCCGTAATCAGCTTTTCCCCGTAACGCTCCATTTCACGTTTTTTTAATCGTTCCATTCGTTCGGTCTTTTCCAATCGGATAAAAAAGGCTAAATCAAAAGATGTTTCCCATTCCTTTCCCCAACTTACCATTGAACCACTTATTACAACGTTTTCAACATTTATGAAGTCAGCTTTCAGATTTTCATTCCGATCTGCCAAGGGTATTTTTACTTGGAAAGGTGGATTGGTCTTCTTCCAGTAATAATCGTCAACATCCAAGTGCTTAAAATCAGTCCTTTTTTCAATTTCGTTTCCTAAAGTCGTGGTTCCTGAACCAGATGCTCCAAAAAGTAATATTTTCATATAAAAAGACTATTTTTCTAAGTTTGGTCGAATGTGTTACAACGACCTTAATAAACGGTCGTTTCAATGCCGTTTATTTTTTGTTAGCTATATTTTTCCAAGCCTTAACCTTCACCTCTCTTTGAGATGCTCATCCATCCAATTTACGAATTCATTCTTCCATTCTGGAGTATGTACGAGACCAGGGCCATGTGCTCCTCCGTCAACTACATAGAGTTTTGAAACTACATTCATTTCCTGAAGCTTCTCGTACATATTCTTTGAATGAGAAACAGGGACCACTTCATCCTGGTCGCCGTGTACTAACAATATTGGAGGGTCATCAGGCGACACATGAAAAATTGGTGATGCTTCCTGCGCAATCTTGTATTCAATGGACTTCTCACGTTTTTTAAAACCTAAAAAGGAATCCCCAAAACCTCTTTCCAAAAAGGATGTAGGAGCAGCCCTGGCAATAACGCATTGAACCTTTGAGCTCATTCTGTTGATCGGTGTGTCGTCTTCCGGAACTGTATCGCCATCGAGCACACCGAGCATACAGACGAGATGACCGCCGGATGAACCCCCGATAGCACCTATTCTATCAGGATTAATCCCGAATTTTTCTGCATGATAGCGGATAAAGCGAACAGCCCTCTGAGCATCTTCAACAGCGGCAGGGTAGCGAAATCGGGGTTCAGCTCTATGGTTTATCGAAAAGAGGGTATAACCGGCACTCACTAATGCTTCTCCATCCATTTTTACATGCCTGTTATGATTAATCATCTTCGCATCATAACTCATACGTCTCGACCATCCGCTTCCTGTTATGTGAATGATACCGTAACCGTTTGGGTTTTCCGGGTAATAGACATCCATAATTAAGGCCAGTCCAGAATACATACCAAATACAACATTTCTGTCAACTTTGGCAGCATTGAGTTCAGGTTGAGCGGATAATTTTATTGTAAAAGAAATTACTATCAGCGTTGTAAATAACTGAACTTGAAATTTATGCATATCCATATTTTATTATAGCTAACGGTCTTGTATATGAAAAGTAGCGGACTTTTGGAGACTAACTTATCTATTAATAACCGAGTTTACTCTTGCAGTTTATCTTTCGTCTGAGTACTTAAAACCGCTATTTTTTATATACGTTGTTGGCATTAGTTTTTATCATTGACTATATTCTTCGAAATTTCCTCAAAGCTGAATTACTTTTTTTCTTTCATAATTAGCTTCAATCCAATTAAGCCGATTGTTAATTCCAGAATCAAGTAAACAACAAGTAACCAATGAGCCATTCCATCCACTATTAGACTCAGAATTCTGCCTCCTGCCAAACCTAGCATAAATATTACCAAACAGTACAATGCTGGCCTTCTATAATTAGGATTGGAAAATCCGAGAAACCAAATGAAGACTTGGCCAAAATATAATCCCATCACGGCTCTCATGATATGTTTTAGATTTACATTATCTACATCGAATCCATAGAGAGGCGTCAGAGTTTTTTCTGGCATAAAGCCATAACCTAAGGCAATCGGAATCAAGCCAATTGCAGCAATTATTAAGAGCGTTTTTTCCGATTTTTCAATTGTCATTTTCTACAGTTTATTATTCACTAAATCCTTTAAATGGATTCCAGTCACTAGCGACTTCTATGATATTATTTGCTTCAGCGTATGATGCATAAAGATCTTTCATTGTTATTAAACGATCTGGATCTTCACCTTCTAGTGGCTTTGACTCTGAAGGGTCATCGATAATATTGTATAGATGCCACTCACCATCACCAAACATTCCTTTTCGTACTTTAATAGCTTTATACTGTCCTTGTACTACGTAACAATTTCCAAATAGCTCAAATGCATACCAGTCTTTTTCTGTTCTTACTTCGTCTGATGCTTTATCAAGAAATGGTTTTATACTTACTCCACTGGGTTTAACAATCTCACGATCTTTGTATTGTGTCATTGGATGTTCTATACCTGCATATTGTAGAATTGTCATAGGGATATCTTTAACATAAGCCGTTGCTGTAGATATTTCTCCAGCTCTTTCGTAATCACTTGAAAAAGCACCAGGAGGCACAATCATCATAGGAACTCTAACACCACCCTCACCAATATACCATTTCCACCATTGTAATCCACCTGTTGCCGCATTGGCCCAAGAAGTCCCTATTGTATGCTCAGAATTTGCCGTTCCAACAGCTTCAAAACTTTGATCAAAATTATTATTGATCCAAGCGTCAAATGCCTCATTTCCTGTTAGCGGATGACTTGGTTCTGCACCTTCTGGGCCATTGTCAGTCATATAAACTATCAAGGTATTTTCTAATTGTCCTGATTCTCTAAGGTATTCAATTATTTGACCTGTTCTGATATCCTGATCTTCAATCATTGCAGCATAAGTAGCCATTACTCTTGCTTGAAGTTTCTTTTCATCTTCAGACAAATCGTTCCAATTCTTAGTGAGATCATTTTCTGGAGCCTCGGCTGCAGTAGCCGATATTAGGCCATTCCTTTTTAAACTCTCAAAACGTTGTTTTTTTAAACCAGCATATCCTAATTCTAGATATTTGTCATAGTATTTGTCAATTAACTCAGGAGGTGCCTGAATGGGAAAATGTGCCGTTGTAAACGCCATGTAAGCAAACCAAGGTTTGTTTTTTGAATGACCATCCTTAATGAAATCGATCATCTGATTAGTGTATAATTCACCAGAATATATGCCTTCAGGACGTTCATAATGTTCACCATTCAGTGACCAATGTTCTTTCTTTTTATTATTCGCCCAATCAGGGTCTTTAAAATCAGGCGTCATAGCCCTATCATTCCAATGGTTTGAACCACCTGTCAGAATTCCAAATTCTTTTGTGAATCCCCAACCCATAGGAGCTTCACCACCTGCTGCTTCTCCTCCAAGGTGCCATTTACCAGCCTTGTATGTTTCATAACCCGCATCGTGAAGTAGTTCTGAAATAGCTACCGTATTTTTTGTCATGTAAGACTCATAGCCTTTCTTGCCTCTGGTTGGAGGATAAACAGAATAGTCAAACGCTCCTAAACCTATCTCAATATTATTACAACCTGTCAATAGCATTGATCTCGACACACTGCATACAGGCGACGAACGGAAGTTTGAGAATCGAACACCTTTTTCTGCAAGGGTATTCATATTCGGTGTGTTGATCTCCGAACCGTATGCTCCGATATCACCAAAGGCTATGTCATCACCTACAAGAAGTAGTATGTTTGGTTGCTTTTTTTCAGTAGTTTGTTGTTCATTAGTTTTTGTTTCTACACAACTGCTCAAAAGTGCAGCAGCAATGAAAAAGTAAATTGGTTTCAGAATTCTCATTATTTTGGTTTTAATTAATGCCAACGGTCTTGTATAAAAACCGTTTTAATGGTTTTTATACGTTGTTGGGAACAGTTTTTCTTTTCAATTTTTTTTGGCTACTTCAATTACCACATTCTCTAATATGGAATCAAGACTTTGCCGGTCATAATATTTACCATTAGACAATACTGAAAAAATACGTTTTGTATTACTAATATTATCTAATGGGTTTGCGTTTAATAAGATTAAATCTGCTGTCAGGCCCTCTCTAATATTCCCAAAGGAATCTGATTTTTCAGCATATTCTGCCGGGTTTAGTGTAGCAGTTTGCAGTGCTTCCAATTCTGTCAAGCCGGCTTCAACTAATAACTCTAACTCATCATGAAGTCCAGATCCGTAATGCACACCAAATACGCCACAATCCGAACCAGCTAAAAGTTTTACTCCAGCCTTATTCATATCGCCAACAATTTCGAACCGTTTTTTTCGAATTAAAGGATCCTGTATACCCAACAATTCTTTTGTTGCTACCTCATCTTCAATCCAAAATTCGCGCTCTTTCTTGGGTAAATATTTAATCCTTGGATCACTCCTCCAATCTTCTTTTTTCAAGATATTGTCCATTTCAGTAGCAACTAAAGTAGGCGTGTAAAAGGTATTGTTTTCGAGAAATTTCTTAAAGACTTCTTGGCATTTCACATCATCATAGGTTTTAACTAATTCCAAAACCAAACTATACATGTTTTTTGGTTCTCTTGATTGAATGAGTTTGGTAATTTGTTCACGAAGTTTTTTTTCTTCTGAACTACACTCTTCAAAAATACTACCTGCACAACAATGCTCAATACTTTTTTGACCTGCATCTGAAGCTTCAGATGCTTTAATTGACACTGGAACATGACCAGCAAACGGTAAACCTTGCTTATTGGCCTCATCTGCTATTCCAAAATAAGCTTCTCTAGGAATTTCATCGTAAATTTTAATAAAATCAACTCCTCTGTCTAATAGAAGATGGACAAGTTTTTTTCCATCCTGTTTGTTTCCTGGTGCTTTTACAGTTGAAGGCTCTCCAGGCTTTGCACCATTAACATATGTACTGCCAAATATTGCTCTGGGTCCAGCAATAATAGATTTTTTAACATCATTTTGAAGCCCTCTTGACTGTTCAATATTCATTTGTAATTCCCAACAAGGTTCAAAACAATCAGCACTTAATACACGAATTCCCGTTACACCATTAGCAATAAATGATGGATAAAGGACACTTCGAGTTACAGATTCAGAGGACGTATGTGTGTGCATATCCCAAAGACCTGGGATAACATATTTGCCTTGTCCATTTACCACTTTTGTTTTTGATGATAATTCTATTTCATTTGATGGACCAATTGTGGTAATTATTCCGTTTTTAATGATCAAGGTCATTCCTTCCGAAATTGCACCATCTTTCATGTCAATTATGGAAGTGTTGATAATGGCAATTAAATCATCTGTCTTTGCTGTTTCGGGATTATTACATGAATATATTCCTAGAGCAAAAATCACTAAAGTCAGTATTTTTCTAAATGTTATTTCCAATGATCAATATAAATTGTTCCCAACGGTCTCGTATATGAGCCGTTTTAAAGGCTT
>Ga0316201_10001907_pt1 | contig 14515 bp, 14 predicted proteins | sample CS6wburrow_MG_FD_204516 | JGI IMG/M metagenome (GOLD analysis project Ga0316201, IMG submission 204516) | Coastal sediment microbial communities from Delaware Bay, Delaware, United States - CS-6 worm burrow | ecosystem: Environmental > Aquatic > Marine > Coastal > Sediment | place: USA... | reverse complement strand
AGAGTGGCTGGATCAAGTTCGGCGAGCCGCGCTTTCCGGTGCCTGGCGCTACGGCCGGGAAATACGTGCAGCCAGAAGTCGGGATGCTCGTGCTGTTTCCTTCCTATATGTGGCACGGCACCATGCCGATCCACGGTAGCCAGCCGCGCATGACCGTGGCCTACGATGCCGTCTGCATGGACCGCTAAATGACGCCGCTGTGAACGCTGATCTGCGTGCCAGGCTGATTGCTGATGCGGCTGCGGGTAACCGTGTGGCCGAAAGACTCCTCTTGCTCATGCTGGTGGCGGCAGGTGACAACGATGAGATCGCTGCCATGCTGGCCCGCATTGCTGATACAGGCCACAGGCGATTCGTCGAGGCCGAACTGTGTTGTTTCCATTCCTGGCCTGGCGAGTTGCCCTGGCAGGACGCGTTGCGGCAATGTGCTGCGCAGGGTCACGGTGAGGCCAGGGCTGTCGTCACAATCTACGACGCGTGGGGATGGGACGACTGGCAGCCGCCTGAATGGTCGCCTGTCGTCACTGACAAAGAATTGCGTGTCGAGCGCAGCGCCGAGTTCGCCCCCCCAATTCTGGTAAATACCGTGCGCAACCTGCTCGGCCCGCAGCTACGACCATCCGCAGTCATCGATCCCGATACCGGCAAACCTGTCGCGCACCCCGTACGCATCAATCAATGCGCGCAGTGGTACCCGGAACATCTTGGCTGGGTCGGCAAGTTGTTCGAGAAGCGACTTGCCGCGGCTGGTGGATTCGAGGTGTCACACGGCGAGGTGCCGAGCTTGCTGCACTACACGCCCGGGCAACGTTACAAAGCGCACCTTGATTGCATCAGTGACAAGCAAGCCGAGTCTCCCGAGGGCCTGGCGCAGGGCGGACAGCGGACACTGACCATTCTGCTGGCCCTCGGCGATGACGGCTATGAAGGCGGCGAAACCTGGTTTCCGCAGGTCGGCGCCGGCGCAAAAGCCGCCGCTGGTAGACTGCTGCGATTCAACAATACGGGCGACGACGGGCAGGCTTTGCGAAGCTCACTGCATGCAGGACAGCCAATTACCGCTGGCGAGAAATGGCTGCTCAGCAAGTGGGTGCGCGAGCGCGAGACCCCCTACGGGCGCGAGATTTGCCTGGGGTCTAGCTGATACCAAGGCGCCGATTGCGCCTGGCTATCAGCCGGTTCCAATTCTCGAGCGAGAAGATCTGCCCGAAAATCGCCGCCAATGAGCCATCTACGTGCAGCTCCTGCAACGTGTCCTTGTCGAGGTCATTGAGCTTGCCGGGATCGATGCTTACGTAATCGGCGATCTTCACCTCGGTCCCATCCGACATTGTTTGCGTGACACGCTGGCCGTTCAACAGGCCCAGCTCTTTGACACGTTTGCAAAAATCCCGTGTTTTTTGCTGCTCCATATTGAACTGCCCACACATATCGAGGCGCGGCTGAACAGCGTCCGACAACTCGCCGTCTTTGAAGAAGGGTATTTCAGGGTCCTTGCTGATCTGACCGGAGTCCTCGTCAATGATCACAGCGTATTCGCCTTCACCACGGGTCGCCAACGCGAAAGGATGGCAGCGTACATACGATGGTATATAACTGTCCTGCGCCCAGTTTCCATCATCATCCACGAACAAGTTGCTGTCATCGACGATGCCGACAATCGTCAACAGTACAGGGTTCTCGAAATCGGAAAAGATGACCGGATAGTGTTTCTGTGCGGTCTGGATCTCGGCAGTGACAATCGGCAGACCCTTGATGTCCCTGGTGAAGTCGTAAGGGCTCTCGGGTTTCGACAAACCCATGTCGCCGTGATCTTCCTTGGTAAGCAGTGCAGGCTTATTATAGAGGAACATGCTGCCTTCAAATGCGTCTGCAGAAGCAGCCTTGTCTAGGTTACTCATTGAAATTTCCATCCGGAAAAATGGGGCGGCATTATAGCGGCCCCGACTGGAGACAGCAAAGCACCTTTTTGGCACTGGCATGACACCCGACCAAGACACCACCCGGATACAGAATCGCCTGTGCTCAAGCGCACTTGAGGCCGAACAGGCCGGCAAGCTGCGACACGCCGCATCCTTATACCGTCAGGCTATCGACTGTGACAGGAGGAACCCTACGCCCTACCTGTTTTTTGGCTTTACCCTGCAACAGCTCGGCGAGATGGATGCTGCCACCCAAGCCTGGTCGCTGGGCGCCGATCTCGACCCGCACTTTATAAATGCATGGCGTTTCGACGGGACAGACGAGTTGATCAGGCAGCGTTCAAAAGCGGCCAATGACGCAATTCGTGGCCATTTCACGAACCTGCACGCGGCCTGCATCGAGGAATTCAAGGCAGCGCACCCCGACGCAGACGTCGACAGAATCGCCGCGGCAATCTGGTGCCAGACTCATGATTCGGAGTTCAAGTATCGCCACCCTGAGCAACGACCACATTTGTTCTTCGTCCCGGGGCTGGAGCCGATTCCTGTCTATGCAGCGGACCACGCGCCATGGTTTGGCGTTCTCGAAAACGCGTGGACCGACATCAGGGATGAATTCCTCGCAGCGCGGGAAGTGGCCGGGGACGAGCAGGCACCCTATCTCGATGCCAACGCCGCGAGCCTCGGCAACGACTGGGAACCGATTGCCGACTCACTGAATTGGGGCTCGTTTCACCTGTACAAAATGGGCACCCCGAATCCACGGCTTATTGAGTTGTTTCCAAAGACGCTCGAAGTGCTCGGCGAGGTTCCACTCGTGGACACACCGACCGGCCCAAGCGAAATCCTGTTTTCAGTGTTGCAGGGCGGGCAACACATCCCGCCGCACTTCGGCGTTGCCAACACTGACATGACCGTGCATCTGCCGATTATCTTCCCGGGTGACGCGGCGATACGCGTTATCGATACCGAGTACGAGTGGCAGACCGGCAAGGTCTTCGCATTTGACGACGCATTTCGGCATGAGAGCTGGAACAGGAGCGCGCTGCCACGCGTCAACCTGCTGTTCGAAGCCTGGCACCCGGACCTGTCGCTCGACGAGCAAAAAGTCGTCACGGCGGCCTTTCAGGCGCGTTCGCTCTGGAACAGCAGTCGCAGCCTCGATCACTAGCGCCGGCGGCTTGTATTTGCAGTTTTAATGACTACTATGTGTCGTCATTCGCAAAACGACACACATTTTCGGATTGAGAAAAATGGCTATAACAGAATACAAAGTTGAACCTCTTTTTGCCGAGCCGGTCTTTCGGGCCAGCATTGCTCATGCGATCAGCGCGGAGCAGGAAGAGTATCTGAAGAACCTCAAGATGGTCGAGAACCGGGACAACCTGATCTCCGAAGACCTGTACATCTTTGAGCACCCGGAACTCGCGAGCCTGAAGGAGGCTGTGCACGAGGTACTGGACATCTATGCCAGTGAAGTTATGGGTATCGACCAGCGGCTTTACGTCACGCAATCCTGGACCCTGATCAATCACCCGAACACCGGCATGCACGGACACTCGCATTCCAACTCGGTAATCTCTGGATCGCTCTATTACACCAAGCTGCCTGATCCCGTCCCGAGCATGATCTTTGACAAGAATCGGGGCTACCAGCAACTCGAAATGACGCCTGAGCGGAAGCGGCAGAATATTTACAACACCCCGCTGAACGTGGTCACGCCGGCCGAGAAGGACGTCATTCTGTTTTCTTCAGTGCTGCAGCATTACGTCGAGCCGAATACGACCAGCGAACCGCGTTACGCGATTGCGTTCAATACCTTTATAAAGGGCAAGTTCGGCAATTATCGCGACGTTTCAGAGCTGGCCATCGCGCCGGTGAAAGTCAAAGCTCCCTGAGCGCCTGCGCCACTGGCAATCGGGCGGCGCGAATAGCAGGCAGGAGTCCACCAACGAGTCCAATGATCAGGGCGACTTGTATGCCCTGCATTAGCAGCTCTGGCGTGACCGCAAAGTCGAAAACGACCTGGCTGAAGCTTCCGCCAAGTGTCGAAACCCGGAAGCCGTTGAAGACAACGAAGGCAAGCGCGCCTCCGGCCAGCCCGCCGACTAATGCCAAGAACGTGGATTCAATGATCGTCGACACAAGCACGGCAAACGGACCGAAACCCAGAGCCCTGAGTGTGGCGATCTCGGTCCCGCGCGAAGATACCGAGGCGTACATCGAATTAAGTGCGCCAAATACAGCGCCGATCGCCATCAGGAACGTAATCGGGTAGCCGAGGTTCCTGATAAACGCACTCGTGGCTTCAGCCTGGTCTGCGTAGAAATCCCGTTCGATGAAAACATCAACTTCGAACCGAGGATCGTTCGACAGTGCTTCTTTGAATTCTGCAAAACTCGCCTCGCTCTGCAGCCGAGCGCGAACTGACTGATAACTCGAACCCCGCCGGTACGCATCCTGCAATACACGGCTATCGGTCCAGATCTCGGACTCGGACACGCTGCCGGCATCCGAGAATGCGCCAACGACCTGCCAGTCAACACGGCCAAACCGAATTGTAGAGCCGGTCTCAAGCCCGATGAATTCATGCTGCGCTGCGCGACCCACGATCATTTCGTTCTTTCCGGCCTCGAACATGCGGCCATCGACTATTTCGACATTACTGCGCACATCGAAAGCGTCGGCCTGGACGCCGCGCAATGGCACGTTTGCATCGCTGCCTGTCTTTTTCTTGGGAACATCAACGACGACAAACAGTTCAGCCGACGTGACCGGCCGCTCGCCATCCTTTAGTACACCGGGCATGTTCGAAATCAGCTGGGTCTGCTCATTCGAGAGGCCGCTCATCATTTCGCCCGTGGCGCCAGAGCGCAATACGATTGCGACATCGTCGGCGCCAGCCGAAATCAGGGTTTGCTCGAAGCCCTTCGCCATGGACAACACCGCCGCAAAAACGAGCACAACCGCCATGACACCGATAATGGCAACGACCGAAGTTGCTATACGCCGCGGCAGGTTAAGGATGTTGAGCTTGGTAACAGCGATGATCTGGTTGAGGAAGCGCATCGTCAGCCTCTTGCCAGCGCGTCAACGATCGACAAACGCATTGCCTGCAATGCCGGGAAGATACCGGCGAGGATTCCGGCACCGATCATGATTCCGACTCCGATCAGGATGGATTCGGTCGTGACACTAAGTCCTATCCCGACCATCGCAGAAAATGCGTCGCTTGCAACCGCCGCAAGCCCGGAACCTGCCAGGAGTCCCAGCCCGCCGCCGATGGCGATAATCAGTATCGACTCGGTCAGCACAATGCCGAGCACAGTGCGGTCACGAAACCCGACGGTCTTGAGCACTGCCAGCTCTCCAATGCGTTCGCGTACTGACTGCGCCATTGTATTTCCGGTAACAAGCAACAACGTAAAGAACACGGCACCGAGAATCAGCTGCACGATCAATGCGATATTACCCATCTGTTCCATGAATGACCTGGCGAACGCGTCTTCAGTACTTGTTTCGGTTTCGGCCGGCGAGTTCTCGAACTGTGCATCGATCGCATTGGCCACTTCAACCGGATTGGCACCTTCGGCCAGTGTCAGCACATACCAGCCGACGCTGCCCCTGCCGAACTGTCGCGCTTCGTCGAAATAGTCGTAATGAAACAGCATCATCGCGTCGGAACCGCCTTTCGACGAGTTTGTCATGATGCCTTCAATTTCAAATTCCCAGGTTTGCGAGCCGTCCTGCTGCGTCCACATCGCCTGGATCGGCAATCGGTCACCGACTTGCAGATCGTACGTCTCGGCCAGCGAACTGCCGAGAAGAGCGCCCGTGCGATTGTTCATGAATGCCTGCAACTGCTCCTCGGGGATGTCGAGCTCCGGGTATATCGCCAGGTACTCCTCGGCCTCCACCGGGAACTGTCCAAACTGCTGCTTCGTATCCTGGTAGTAACCGCCAAACCAGGTTGCGTGCGAGACCTTGTCGACTCCCGGCACAGCCTCTATTTTGTTGAGATAGGAAATCGGTAACGGATTGATCAGGGAGACCTTGTGTATTACGACCAGGCGGCTGGCTGACTCGATGGTCGCGCCACCGCCTGTCAGCGCCTGGCCGATCGCGTTGAGCAGAAAAAACAGCAGAAACGCCACGAGCACTGACAATATCGTCAGAGACGTCCGAACTTTCTTGCGCCAGGCGTTTTTCCAGATTAGCCCAAGGTACTTCATGCTGCAGCTCGCGATTCCAATTGACCCTTGTCGACATGCAACGTCCGTTTCGCGTACTCAGCGGCCTGTGCATCATGGGTCACCATCACGATCGTCTTGCCATGCTCGCTGTTGAGAATCTGCAGCAACTTCAGGATCTCGTCCGCGGTTTCGCGATCGAGGTCACCGGTCGGTTCGTCACAGAGCAGCAGGTTTGGGTCCGACACGATTGCCCGCGCAATAGCGACTCGCTGTTCCTCTCCACCCGACAACTCGCGCGGCAGGTGCTTGGCACGATTGGTCAAACCGACAATATCAAGTGCAATCGCTGCGCGCTGCGCACGCTCCTTGCCGCTGAAATTCGTCAGCAATAGTGGCAGCTCAACATTTTTTTGTGCGGTGAGCACGGGCAGCAGGTTGTAGAACTGGAATACGAACCCAACGTGCGTCGAGCGCCAGTTCGACAACTGGTTGTTCGACATTGAAGACAGCTCGGCGCCGCCGACATTGACAGTGCCGCTCGACGGCTGGTCCAGACCGCCCAGCAGGTTCAACAATGTTGTCTTGCCCGACCCGGATGGTCCCATGATCGCAATGAAATCACCGGCAGGAATATCGAGATCGAGTTCGTGCAGTACTTCGACTCGCTCTTTGCCTTTCTGGTAGGTGCGGCTTACGCCACGCAGTTCGGCCAACAATTCACTCATATTCTTTTCTCTTTATTCTGTTCTGACGGTTGCGCCCGGGCTGAGGCTGCCCTCCGCCGAGTGCACTACGATATCATCAGGCGCGAGTCCTTTGGTTACGAGAACGCGGTCACGGTCACGCGAGCCGGCCACCTCAACGTCTCGCCTTTCGATTTTGTTGTTACTGACGCGCCACACGAACAGGCCGTTGGCGTCTTCCTGCAGCGCCTCAGTTATGATAACGACGCCTGTGGTTTGCTGTTGTGGTTCTGACGCCGCCTCGCTGCCGAGGAAGGCGACCTTGACGCCCATGTCACGCAACACACGTCCATCGCGCTCGAGAAATCCGATACGCACCCGAACTGTCGCTTTTTGTCGGTCTGCCGTCGGCACAATCGCAATGACCTCAGCCGGAATCCGCCAACTCGGGTAGGCGTCAAGTGTCGCGCTGACCCGTTGTCCCGGCGTTACTCTCTGAATATAGGCCTCGTTGACATCGACCTCGATCTCGAGCGAGTCCATGTCAACGATGGTGCAGATGCCAGTGCGCGTGAAACCACCACCGGCAGACACGGGCGAAATCATCTCGCCGGGTTGCGCGTTCTTGGAAACGACCATGCCACCGAACGGCGCCCTTATCGTCATGTTGTCGAGTGCGTCGCGCGCGAGCGCCACGTTACTCATCGCAACCTCGAAATTTTCCTTGCCGGTATCGAGCTTCGCAGCCAGCGCGTCGTAAACCGCTTCTGCAGAATCGAGGCTCGCAGCGCTTGTCAGCTCGCGTTCGGCCATCTCGCGCAAGCGGTCGCGCTCCAGTCTCGCGGCCCGAAGCTGCGCCTCAATCTCGGCCAATGCCGCCTGCGATGCGTCGGCCTGCGCTTGGGCAAGATTCACCTGCGCCTGCTGCGTCGCATCATCGAGTCGGGCAACGATCTGGCCCTTCTCAACGCGCATACCTTCCTCGACGAGAACCTCTTCGACTTTGCCGGTCAGTTTTGATGACACTGTCGCCTGGCGTCGGGCCACCACGTAGCCCGACGCATCCAACACGCTGCTCGCGGCCGCAATGCTCGGTGGCCGTCGCGCCGTGTCGGTCTGAACCATGACAGCACCAGTAGCCGGTCGCAGCAGGAACCACCATCCGAGCACCAACACGATCAGGACTGACGGTATGAGCAGCCACAGCCGCCCACCACCTGCAGGCGTTGCAGCGGTGCGGTCGATTTTCAGTGCGCTGATGCGATCAGATGTGTCGCTCATTCGAACATCCTACCAAATCTAAATTCGTGTAGATTGGCAAGATGTCGACGCAGAGACCTGCGCGAACGGTACGGTTGATGACGATCCTGCAGAGGAGACAATAATGAAAATATTTCTGCCAATTATCTCGTTTGTCGCGCTGGCCGCGTGCCAACAATCCACACCATCCGCCGGACCGGTGGCCGAGTCCGCTGTCCGCCCCTCGTTCTCACTGATGACCGACGAGGCCTACGACTTCGAGAAGATCCCGGTGTATCTCGAAAATCATCAGGCCGTCTACAACTACATCGATGAAAACCTCGATTTACACCTCGCTGCAATTCAGCGCTGGCTGCGACAACCATCGATATCGGCACAGAATGTGGGCATCACGGACATGGCGGAACTCGTGCGCCAGGATCTTGAGGACATTGGCTTCTCGGAAGCCGAAATTGTTCCGACCGATGGTCACCCCGGAGTCTGGGGTTACTACGATGCCGGTGCCGACAAGACACTGGCTGTTTATTTCATGTACGACGTGCAGCCGGTCAATCCGGAGGATTGGGATAGCCCGCCTTTTGACGCCGAGGTGATTGATCACGAACTCGGCAAGGTCATCATGGCGCGCGGCGCAACCAACCAGAAGGGACCGGAGCGCGCGTTTCTCAATGCACTCGAATCGATTATCGCTGTCGATGGCACGTTGCCGGTCAACATCATGCTGACAGCCGAGGGCGAGGAAGAGCTGGGTTCGCCGCACTATCCACAAATAGTGGATGCCTACGAGGATCGGCTGAAGACTGCGGACACCGTGTTGTTCCCGTTCAATTCCCAGCGCCCCGACGGCACCATCAGCGTGATCCTCGGCGTCAAAGGCATCATCTATTTCGAGATGATCGCCAATGGTGGTGAATGGGGCGGCCCGGCAGTTGCGGAGATTCACGGGTCTTACAAGGCGATTGTCGACTCGCCCGTCTGGCGCCTTGTGCAAGCACTATCGACGCTCGTATCGACAGACGGCAATACTATTCTCGTTCCCGGTTATTACGACGACATTCGCGCACCGAATGTTGAGGAGTCGCGCCTGATCAATGCAGGCATCGAGCAATGGTCGGACCAGCAAATGCAGGACGTTTTCGGTGTTAGCCAGTGGATCGATGGCATGACAGGCAAAGAGGCCGCGATCGAATTGCTATTCACGACGACAATGAACATTGACGGAATCTGGGGCGGATACACGGGCGAAGGCACGAAAACTATTCTGCCCCACCAGGCCACTGCCAAAGTCGATTCGCGGTTGCCGCCGGACATCGATCCCGATGAGGCAATGGCGAAGATACGTGCCCATCTCGACAACAGCGGTTTCGCAGACATCGACATTCGCCAGCTGGGTGGTTACCCGGCCGCGCAGACATCGGTGGATGCACCGGCCGTCCAGGCCGCACTCGGTGTGTTTAGGAAATACGCGAGCGACATTGCGGTGCAACCACGCGTCGCAGGTAGCGCACCGTTCTACCAGTTCACCGATCGACTTGGATTGCCACTTGTGCCGGCCGGCCTGGGTTACGGAACCGGCGCACATGCGCCGAACGAAATCATGTTGATCGAACCCGGCGAAGAAACCGAAGCAGCCGGACTTGCTGATGTCGAAAAAGCGTACGTGGATTTCGTGTACTCACTGGCTAACTAGTGAAGCGGCATCGGATGAGGTACACGCCCAGGAACCGTAAGCACTGGCGGAGTTGGCTGCAGAAGAACCACGCCAAAGAGACCGAGTTGTGGTTGGTCTTCCTGAAGAAGCACACCGGAAGACAGAACGTTTCATACAACGACGCGGTGGAAGAGGCGCTTTGCTTCGGCTGGATCGATGGCGTTAAGCGGTCGATAGACGACGACCGCTACATGCACCGCTTTACACCGAGAAAACCGGGCAGTAACTGGTCGGAGTCGAACAAAAAACGAGTTCGCCGATTGATCGACGCCGGCCTGATGACACCTGCTGGCCTGAAGACGATCGAGCTGGCCAAAAAAAGTGGCAAATGGACAGCACCTGCAACGACGCCCACCAGATTTTCTATGCCGCCGGAATTAAACGCCCGACTCAAGCGCAACTCAAAGGCAGCGACGTTTTTTGCAGATCTCGCACCATCCTACCAACAGCAGTACATTGCCTGGATCGCGTCTGCCAAACGGCCGGATACCCGGAAGCGCCGAGTTGACGAAGCCATGGATCTCCTCAAGCGCGGCGAGAAGCTGGGCATGCGCTAGGGCCCCGCTTGCGACGACTGTCGGAGCCACCTGACTGTCGAGTGACCGCTATGCACCGAAAACCAGCCGCTCACCAGGTTGTATACTCAACGTCTGGTAATGACCCAAACCGGACATTAGCAGTTGGTGCCGTGACGACTAAGAATTCGTATTTTTCCGAATTGACGAACAACTCCTACGGCCCATAATTAAACTCGCGATAAAGGTAAATCTGGCGAAAGCCAGAGGCACAAAGCCACGGGTCCTCGCTTCCTCCGCCACGCCTTCTGCGACGCGACGAAGGACCCCAAGATCGCCGGGCTTCCGCTGCAATGGGTATGCGCCTCTGATTTTGTCGTGAGCAAAGAGCGGGCGGCGCAAAAAGGAGCTTACATTGAGGAGACCTTCATGAAGAACATCGCAACGTTTCTCTTGAGTATAGGATTGTTGCTGCTTTCGCTTCCTGCCCTTTCGGGCCCTCCCGCCGACGCGGGCGTCAAGCGCACAGACATTCTCGGAGAGGATGATTGGGCAATAACGAACCCAATATCGCTGGGTACGATTACGTGCCCCGGCGGCGAACTGGCTTTCGACACAGTCGGTCTGCCGTTTTGTGCGAACTCGAATACCGGTCGCCTGCACTACCGCGACGCGGTCTTCTGGGGCTGCGTAACTGCGAGCGATTCTCGTATGACCGGTATCGCCTTATACGAAATTTGGGGAAACTGGGATGCCGAATCCACGGGGCCAGTGGGCGGGACGTGGATAATCGTGCCATCGAGCTATGTATCGAGACTTATTGGGGAAGACTATACGTGCAATCGTCTCGGCCCGTTTCCTGAAGACCTAGTAGCCAACGCCAGTGAATACTGGTCTGGCACGTGGACAGGCAAACGCAGGTACCAGGAATTCGGGGATATGGGATTCTGGGTTGGCGAGTTCAGGCTCGTTGGCAAGGGCCACGGTGAAGCACTTGAAGGCCTGCACTTCATGGGCGAAGAGGTCGTCCCGACGTACACGGCGTTTCCTGTTCCGTATGAGTTCCTGCCGCCTGATTTCGGACTGTACGACATAGCTGAGGGAACCCTCACAGGCACAATCACGGATTGAGTGTCAGGTCTCTACCACCAGAGGGGCTGCAGAAGTCTTGTGGCCCTTCTTTGCCGATAAGGTCTAGCCCGTGAAGGCCTATCGTCAGCTTTCATCTGGAACCAGAACAAGGGGTCGAGCCGATATCTCACGATCAATCGTCTAAGCTTTGATCTCTATATGTGTCCCCTCCTGGCCGAGTGCCGAAGTCAGCCAGGTAACATATTGTGGTGACGGTAACGACCTGTGAGCCGCCGTTCAAGCCTTTCGCGCTATACTTTCTGCCTGTGACCCGTAGCGGCCACTTCCAAAGAGAAGAGTGAGATAGATTCGTAATGCTTCTTTTGGCAGTAATTCTGATTGTATTGATTGGATTTGCTCACTCGTTCTTAGGTGAACGCTACATATTGACCCGACTTTTTCGTCGACCCCTTCCCGAGCTTTTTGGAAGTGATGATTTCACCAAGAAAACGCTACGGTTCGCCTGGCACATCACGACTGTCGCCTGGTTAGGTCTCGGGGCCATTCTTCTGCAGATCCATGGTGGGGGTCTTTCTCGAGTCAATACTCTGGGTGCCATCGGAATCACGTTCCTTTTTTCCGCCGCAATCGCGCTCGTGGCAAGTCGTGGGCGCCATCTATCTTGGGTCGTCTTCGGCGCGATAACGGCTTTCTGCTTTCTGTCACTATAAAAAAGACGAATTGGGCAGCTCCTTCTGGCCGACTCCAGCCGACCAGGCTTCATGCGCTACAATGACGGCTGATGACCCACAGCAGCCGTTCACGTCAGGGGCGCGTTTGAGTCAGGAGTCGACGCTTAGCTGTCGGAAATGTTGAGTATTTCGCTCGCCTTCCGTCCCCCGTGTTCGCGAAGTATCGCCGCAATCTCCGGTTTCTTTTTCGTACCGCCAACAGCATAGTCGAGCGGCGTGTTGTACCAACGATCGCTTTCTCCCTCAAATTTCTCAATGGCGTTTGGATCGGCCCCATTGTTGAGCAACAGAGCGACGCATGCCAGGTTGCCGCCGGCAACAGCAGAATGCAATGGCGTCTCGTCGTCCCTGCTTTTTCGCTGATTCACGTCCAGCCCGGCGTCTATCAAAAACTCCAGTACTCGGAGATTTCCGCCTTCTGCTGCTTTGTGCAGTAGCGTCTCCCCATTCATGTCTATCTGACTGAGGTTCGCGCCGAGCGAAATAAGGTATGCGACGACTTCTGGAGAGCCTTTACGCGCTGCCGTAAACAGGGCCAGGCAATACTCGTTGTTTTTAAAGAGACCTTCGGCTGATTCGACGTCGAGTTGCTGGCACACGATCTCTACATCACGAGGCTCTAGTTTGGTGAACACCTGTGCTCCGGCCTCGCGCAGCATTTCTGCCAGTTCGATGTGATTTCCGAAGCATGCTGCATCGAACGGCGACATCCCGAATATATTGGTCGAGGTATCAGCCGGATCTGCGCCCTTATCCAAGAGCATGCTAACCTCGTCAATCAAACCGTACTCAGCTAGCAGTGATAGCGGCGTTTTGAAGTTTGTGTCGCGCGCAGCGGCGTTCGGGTTTTCGATTTTCTTGACCTTTCTGCGGATTGTGGAAAGCACGGCGTCCGAAGGGTCATCCCTATAGCGCTCGAGTAACTTGTGCAAGGACCTCGGCATGCCCGGTTTTCGTGGTGCCCGTTTGGGTAGGCCGCCCTGAATCGCAGAGGTGAGGCGCTCACGCACCGCACGCGTTGAACGGATCCACCCTTCCAGGCGCTCACTTTCATCCCAAAGCTCACGAAGCTCTGAGCTATTCATCACTTTATCAAGGGCGGAAATAGCGTCAGTAACCAGGCGCTGGCTCGGTACGTAACCACTGGCGCGAATCCATGCACCAATCTCTTTCGATACGCCCCTTACTGGCTCGGACGCGGCGGCCGCAATGACGAGTGCTGCTGCTACAGCGATCTCTGCGGTTCTCGCGCCGATGTCGCTCGCCTCCGAGAGGGCTTCGTGCACGGCAGATTCAAGATGCGTCGTGTCGCCCTCGTCTTTAAGGCCCCACGCCCAATCTCGCGCCGAGTCGTTGCCAAATGGCTTGTTACTCCAGGTTCCCATGCGGGAAGTCTATATTGACTGCGGTGCTTGGGCATGAGAAGCAGCCCGCAATAATCCGCGGATCTAGTGGCAGCCGATGAACTATTCTTGCCAATCAACGACCGCTTTTGGCCGTTCTGAGACGCTCGCCAGGAAGATAACTGAGCGGCTGCTTCACGTTGCATAGCAGCCGCTCATTAAATTTGCGGTAATATGACGGCTTGTGACCCATTGCGGACCGTCAAACTTCAGCTTACTTTGTACTTTCACATGCCTTACGGAGCGCATTGCGTCCGGCACCTAAATGGCGATTGACTGGCTCAAGAATCTGAGGAAATTCGCAGAGCTCGGCCGGTGCCGATACGAGGAGCGTCTATCCGAAATCGACGGCTTACCACGGGGCCAGTTTCTGAGGCACAAGCGAGAGCTACTCGACGAGCCATCAGTCAGTTTTTATCGTTCGACCACATCGGTAGCGGAACCAGCAGCAGCAAACGGAATCGGTCCCTTACCAGACGAGCTAGAAAAGTTGCTAGCTTGGTCTGATGGGCTGGCTAACTCGACAGCACTAAATCCAATACTCGAAATACAGATCTTCGGCGCCGAGGATATTCGGAAGTTCAGAATTATGGGGCGTCAATTGGTTTACGAAGACGGGCTATTTCCTCCAGTGTTCACGAAGCTGCTCGCATTTGGAAACGACTATGGTCGCCGACATCTTGCCGTTTGGGCGGCCGATTATGCCGGGGACTCTCCAGTGCTTCTAGTTGACACGGAGCAGCGAGAAATATTGATAGTGTCGTATTCTCTGGATTTATTTTTCCAACGGGTCTCCTTCAGCATCGCCAGCGGAATCCCGTTTAGGATAGAAAGTCGCTCAAAGCAACTGCGAAATTTCATCGCCGAATCAGAGCCCGGCCCGGTCTATCCGCCAAAAGCGAAGGGAAAAACATTGTTTTTCTTCGACAAGGTTGAAGATTTCCCAAGCTCATGGCAATCGCTGTTGAGCGATGATGACCGATCGTTTCGGCTCGATTAGCGAGA
>Ga0316201_10001906_pt1 | contig 14516 bp, 12 predicted proteins | sample CS6wburrow_MG_FD_204516 | JGI IMG/M metagenome (GOLD analysis project Ga0316201, IMG submission 204516) | Coastal sediment microbial communities from Delaware Bay, Delaware, United States - CS-6 worm burrow | ecosystem: Environmental > Aquatic > Marine > Coastal > Sediment | place: USA... | reverse complement strand
CGGGATGCAGAATCCAGTAGAGCTTCGCCGGCGTGTGGACGTAGTCGCGAAGGCCGATTTCGAAATACGCGTTGACGAAATCCTGGAGTCGATCGGGCCCGATCATCTCGATTCCAAGCGCCTTTCGGACTCGGCTCGCCGCGCCATCCGCGCCGAGGAGGTACCGGCTCTCGATTTCGATCGGGCCCGCGGATCCCGAGCGCAGGCGGACCTGGCTCACGACGTTCGTCCCGGTCTCCCAAAACCCCTCCCACTCGTGCTCCGTCATCAGTGTGATCTGCGGATTGCGCTGGATGTGATCTCGAATGAGGCGCTCGAGCTCGGTTTGCGACAGATTGAGGTAGGGCTTCTCCGAACGGATGTGTTGTGCGTATTTCTGAGCGCTCCCGCCGTCTTCGAGCAAATCGATTCGACCGAACTCCTCGTTAATCGACTTGCAGAACAAGATTCGGGAACCGTCGGAGTCGGGCGCTGCCTCCCGCGTCAGCTCGTCCATCGAGATTTCGAGCTCGTTGAGGATCTCGATGGAGCGCGCATTGAGCTCGTGTGCTTTCGGATGGGGATTCACGTCGGCGTGACGCTCGATGATGATGCTTCGGACCCCGAGCTGGGCGAGGCAGAGCGCGCTCACCATGCCCGCCGGGCCGCCGCCCACGATCAAAACGTCCGTCTCGAGCTCGGTCGGCATCGATCACTCCTTCAGAAGCGGCACAACTCGAGCCTTCAAATAGACGAACGCCACGACGTAGATCGTCGTCAGGATGCTGAATCCGAAGACGTTCTCGTCGATCCCGAAGAAGGCGGTGTGGTAGCGAGGGTCCACGATCGCGCCGCCGTAGCTTTTGACGAGGACGACTGCGATCCAGAAGCCGACCAGGTTGCAGCCCTGCCACAGAAACGAGATGTGGAGGTCGCCGAGCTTCGGGGTCTTCTTCCGCCAGATGAAGTAGAGGTTGATCACGCCCGAGGTAACCATGAAGCCGAGAAGCCACATGAGGTGAACCCTTGCGTGACCCACCCATTCGCTGTTCAACAGGTGGGAAGACCCGGTATCCCGAATCGCAGGCCCAAAGAACTCGAGCGCGGTGAAGGTGAGGAGGACTTGAACGACTCGAATTCTGCCCGCAGCGGTCATGGCGGCAGACTACATCAATTGCATCCCGTCCGCCGAGCCCGGATACAGAAGTGCTCTCAGTTAAGAGATGCTTTGAGGCTCGAACTCAAGACCGACCGGGAGGTTCGATTCCAGTGAGATGGGCGACGAGCTTCCGTATCGCGGCGGTGGTGGCGACCTGTTCACGGCGAGCGGCGCTCTGCTCCATTTCTTGCCGCAGGGTTTCGAGCTGCGCCTCTTGCTGTGCGCCGAGCTCTTTTTCCAAGGACGTGCGGCTGGTGTTCACGTAGGGGTTATCGATGCCGGCGATTTCCTGGAGGGTGCGCCAAAGATGGAGGCGCTCCGAGCACTGCAGGGCGATCGCTGGCGAAACAACTTTGCGAACGATGCTTCCATCTTTGCCGGAGAGCGAGATGAAAGGAAGTTTCCCGACCCGCTGCCGTCGCGAGAACCCCAGGTAATCGTGCATCGGGATCAGCTGATCGGGAATTGCGGGTGGGTCGGTGAGCTCAGCCGCGAACTCCGGCTCGGAGGCGGCGAAGTGGGCAAAGGTGAAGGGCTCTTCGACTTGGACCGCGTGCCCTTGCGCGTCCTGGCCAGAGAGCGTTTCGCTCGTCCAAAGCGTATTCGGCGACGGATTGGAAGAGAGATCAATACACATTACGAAACCGTTCGCGCCATCCGGATCGTAAACGCAGATTGGAAAGGCCCTGGCGCGCACGGCGCGTTCGGCGCGACGCTGAAAGGCAGTCTGCTCCTCGCCATTCCGCTGGCAGAGGACCGAAATCACGCCGGGCCGCGGGGCGGTCAGGCCCTCGAACAGGCGTTCTTGAAAATCAGGAGCGGCCACACAGGTCTGGAGGAAGTACACGCCACGCATCGCCAGGGGCAGCGTTTCAATGGTCATCTTTGCCGGCACGTTGGTGTCCAGGGCCGAGGAGTAGACCTCGCGCAAGCTCGAGCGGAGAGACACGATCTTGATGGGCATGCCGCTCTCGAGCAGCGACATCATCTTACGCAATTGCGCGCCACGGTCATCATCCAGACGTGCCATGACGAGAAAGGGAGGACATAAGCGGAGCTCAACGGGCGCGAGCTGGCGCCAGTTGAAATCCGCAAAGACCGCGTCATGGGTTTCGGATTCGTACTTGGAGCGGATTTCCAGTTGGGACATGCGCAGGGTGCGAAAGACCCGGGCGAGCCGAGCGAGGTGTTGCTCGGCATGTTCCCGGATTTCGATCTCATCCTTCTCGAGGTCGACGGAGGCAGAGTCGGGCAGAGCGGTCGAGCAAGCCTCCTTCATTTCCTCGAGCGTTGGGATGAGCTCCTGCACGCGTTTGAGCCGTTCCGGCGCCATCGCCCGGGAGTGCGTGCTTTCCCCGAGGACACGGGACAAGGAACCGAGATCGAGGTTGGTTGCGGCAAGGGGCCCGAGAGCGCGCTCGAGCTGCTCGGGATCGTGCCCATGGCGATGGTACTCGTCGAGACGAAGGACGTTTTTCAGTTCGGAGATGGTCTCAGCAAGAGCGTCTCCAAGTGTGTCGCAGTGGTGGCGCCAGACATCTTCGACGCGTTGGAGGATCTGCTTTTTCATCACGGACACACGGGTCAGCTGACGGTGTAACGGTCCATCGCGGCATCGAGCCGCTCGAGGAAAGTCGGATGATCTGGCCGTTCCTGGCGGTTCCATCGAATCTCCTCATAGGTAGGGAGATCGGGATTGCGATAGACGAGACCCATGGGGGCAGGGTCGACACACACCGCGACGCGCTGAGCCTCGTTGATGTCGCGATGGTTGTGCGCTTGAACGGGGCCACGCTTGAGTAGCGATGGGTGAACGGGGATGCCTTCTTCATGATCGAGGAACACAACCGGGAAGTTCAAACCGCCCTCGCCAAAGGCTTTGGGCATGAACACCGGGCACCGCTGCAGGATACGCACAAAGGAAAGTCCGTGGTGGTCCCACGCCTTTTCGATAGTCTCGTCAAGATGAGCGGGCAGCCAGGTGGCGGTTTGGGCGACGAAGGAAACGTTCGTCATCCCCATCACTACGCTGAGAGGGTTCATGGGTTGAAGGTAGGTGCCATGCGGGGTGGTGTTGGTTTTGTATCCGGCTGGCGTGGTGGGCGAGACCTGCATCTTAGTGAGCGCATAAACCTCGTTGTCGAGCACCAGCACGACTGCGTTGATGTTATAGCGGATCGCGTGCAGCCAATGGTTGCCGCCGATACTGAAACAGTCCCCGTCGCCCATGATCACGATGACGGGAAGCTCGGGACGCGCGAGCCGCACGCCGGTGGAGATCGGCAGAGCCCGTCCATGGATGCCGTGAAAACCGTAAGTCTTGAGATAGTGGGGGAGGCGGCTCGAGCATCCGATGCCGGAAACCGAGACAACGTCCTCCGGATCGAGGTTGTTTTTGCGCAGCACGCGCTGAAGCCCCGCTAGCACTCCATGGTCGCCACACCCCTTGCACCAGCGGGGCTTCTCAGATTCGTAGTCGTCGAGGGTGTGGGCTTCGACGGCGCCGCTCCCGATGACGCATAGTTCCGTGAGCGTGGACATCGTCAATATGCTCCCTTGAGTGCGCGAAGGGTTTCACCGAGGCTTTCGATTTCCGGTTGATCGCCGAGGATTCGTTTGATTTCGGCAAAGATTTCCACCGGCATGTAGGGGCGGCCCGGGACCTTGGCATAGCAGTCGATGTCCAGCAGGGTGGCGGCCCGGAGGACCCAGGCCAACTGGCCGTAACGACGGTTTTCCTTTGTAATCAAGGGGTCCTCCCAATCATCGCTGTAGTTGAGCTCGACCGTGATGATCTGGCGAAAACCCGCGAAGATATCGTGGAGCCCAGGGGGCAGAGGACTGAGGAACTGAATGTGGACGGAGGAAACCGCGAGGCCTTCCTCACGCGCGATATCGACGGCTTCCTCGATCGCGCCCCGCGTGCTGCCCCAACCCACGAGGAGGAGGTCGCCCTCGGGCGCTCCATGCACGGTCGGCGGACGCAGGGTTTGCTGCAACGCGGCGAGTTTCCGGCTGCGCATCGTGTGGCCGCGCTGGTTGCGCTCGGCGTCGTAGCAGGCCTTTCCATCGCGGTCATGGTTGAGCGAGGTCGTCACCCCCATGCCGCCTGGCTGCCCGGGGATGAGGCGCTGCGAAAGACCGGTCGTTGGATCCCAATCGTAAGGTAGGGCTCCCAGCGGCACCGGGCTGAGGTCGAGCGGAGGCCGTCGCGGTGTTTGGGAAACATCGGGGCGATCGAAAAGCTGCTGACCGGTCGCGAGGTTCGCGTCGGAAAGGACGATGACCAGCATGCGAAATTCCTCCGCGATCTTCCGCGCGACAGAAAGAATGTAATAACACTCCTCGATCGTACTCGGCGCCATGACCACCTTGGGCGCGTCCCCTGGAGCGCCATAGAGCGCATGCAACAGATCTGCTTGCTCGATCTTAGTCGGCAAGCCGGTGCTGGGTCCGCCCCGCTGAACATCGACGATGACGAGCGGTGTCTCGGTCATCACCGCCAAGCCCTGGAACTCAGTCTTCAAGGCCATGCCTGGCCCCGAGGTGATGGTCAGCGCGGTCTTTCCGGCGTAGGAGGCCCCGAGCGCCACCCCGATGGCGGCGATCTCGTCTTCGGCTTGATGGACGAAGCCACCAAAATCTTCGAAGATCTCGGACAATTCGTGCGAAGCGGAGGTCGCCGGAGTGATCGGATACATGGAACAGATCTCGAATCCGGCCGAGACGGCGCCAAGCGCTAAGGCAGTGTTTCCGTTCATCGCCACCTTGGCAACGTCGGTTGGATGCGCCTCGATTTCGAAGCATCGATCCAAGTGCGCAATTCCGTAGTCATGACCGGCGGCTGCGAGCCTGACTGCCAGCTCGATCACCTCGCGGTTCTTCGCCTTGAAGATGTCGCGAATCACATCGTCCAGCAGGTCCAGATCTTTGCTGTACAGAGCGCACAAAATGCCGACCGCAAACATGTTCTTGCCCTGTTGAGCATCTGCGGCGTGACGGAGAGTTTCCCTTTCGAGCGGGACCTCGAGGATGGTTGCTCCGCGGGAACGAAATTCGTCGAGCACCTTGCGGTAGGACCGGCGATACTGCTCGTCGTCATGCGTTGCCCACTGATCGTCGATCAGCACGAGGACATCGTCGGCGAGGCTTCCTGCTTCGAGGCGGGAGAGCAGGGCCATTTCATTGAAGGCCAGGACCACATCTGCGCGGTTGCCCGCGTTGGTAACCCGCGCGCGCTCGGCCAGGCGAATGCGGTTGCCGCTAGCGCTTCCAGTCGTGTGCGGCGGAGGTCGGATCTCCGAGGGGATGATCTCCACGGTCCAAAGGCCGTTGCCTGATTTCGCGCAGAGCTGGGCAAACGCAATGGCTGCTTTTTGCGCACCTTCGCCCGCGTCGCTGACGATTTCGACGGTGTGCTCTGGGAGACGAACGCGACGGGCACCGCTCATGGGATATTCCTTCGAGTCTGAGAGGTCTATCATGACCCCTCAGGGCGGGCCAATGCCTCGCCAGAGGAGGGGGGAGCATGGCCGATCCCCGTCGCGAATCAATATCGGAATGCACAGCGACGATCGTCGTGCAGTAAGCTAGGGCACCGGGGCGCGGGGCGCAGCCCAGGCGATCGTGGGAACCAGGCCTCCGTAATAGAGAACGTTCGGGAGCACGCGCAGAAGAAAACCGACATCGAAGCCGGTCGTCAGGATGACCGCGTCGGCTGCGGCCCACAGCGCGTAGTAGGCCATGACGAACCAGGTCACCCGTCGCGTCCATAGAAGCGCGCGGCTGCGGCGCGGCAAATACACCCGGGCCAAGCCGATCGACAGAACGACGAACAGCGTCTCGTAGATGACGAAAAGAATGCGAGGCTCGTTCGAGCCCAACGTGAAAACGACGAGCTGCGATCCCGTTGGCACCAGGAGTGTCCAGGCAGACGCGCGCATCCACGCACCCGCGCTCGTCGCGACGGTCCCGTCTGGTTTCGCGCTCTCGATGAAGAGGAAGAAACGAAAATCACCGATCAGAACGAAAGCCAGCGGCAGGAACGAGGCTGCGGCGCCGGTCAGGGGACCGATGCCGGGCACATCGGTGGTGGTCAGCCAGGCATCAAGTAGCGCAATGGTCGCAAGCGCTGTGCAATACCTACGTACGGTGGCGGGCAGGCCGGGTCGCGACAGCGCCAATAACAGCCCGAGGATTGCTGCCGTCCAGAGGAGCAACGGGTGCTGAAGGAACGAATCGTAGAACTCGGCGTAGCTCACGGCACGTCTGGCTCGACTTTGTGGGACGCCATCGCACCAAGATACGCGACGATCTCGTCGATGATGCGTGCCCGGTCGGGCAAGTCGGGATTCAATGGAGGCATCCTCGGCGCAATGCGCATGAGGGTCGGGTCATCGATCCACTTCCGGAGCCACTCTTCCTTCAGGTACTCGGTTGGATTGGCCGGGTAGTTCAGCTCCGGGCCAATCGCGCCCCCACGTCCGTTGATCGCGTGACACTTGGAGCAGTGAGCGACAAATGCATTGAACCCAACCAGCACGTTTGGGGATGAATGGGCTGGCGGCGCCATCTCCTGGAAGCGCGATTGAAACGACACGAGGTCGATGCGAACGACCTGGTAGGGCCAACCGTAGTCGCCCTCGATGCGTACACGCGCATTGTCCAAGTTCTCCCAAATTACGTAGAACGGGCTCAGCGGGATCCGTCGTGTCGTGCCCTGCTCGTCCTTGAGGATCGTGAAGCCCACGTCGCCGGGCCGATCGATGGCCAGAAACGCCCGGTGATCCAAGACGCGTCGCACCGGAATCGTGGGCTCGTAGCCGTCGCGACAGTGGAAAAGAATGGCTTCATGCGTTCGCCAAGAGGGCCCGTACGCTTCGTCGAGGACCCGCTCCAGCGGAAGCGCAGTGAACATCACCTTCGCGTGCTCATAGGGCTCGGACACCTCGAGGCGCAAAGGCTTCACGTTCTTCTTGATCTCTTCGACCGTCAGCGAGCTTACCGGCTTGGACTCGATCAAAAAATCGATGGAGCGCGCGCCTTGTTCTTCACTGGGCGCGGTCGCGACCTCAGTGGACTTGCCGTCTGGCGCAGGACCCATGTCGCCGCGGCTACAACCGAGCGGGCTCCAGCCTCCACACGCGATCACGGCGACCAGCATTGCCGCCGGGCGACTCGGAACTGCTGGTCTCACGGGGCTCCCATCGCGCCGATCGGCGAGCCTCATGCACCCTGGTCGCCGAGGCATCCAAGTGCGATCTCGGTTCGCGTGAGCGAGGCGGCGCTTTGGGGACCGCGACTAAGCATGCACAGGTGCCGCGCTTCCGATTGCACGAGAACGCCTCGCGCATGGCCCGAACCCATCATCTCTCGAGCGATGTCGCGCACGAGGTCCTCCTGAATCTGGAAACGGCGCGCGTACGCATCGACCAGGCGGGGCAGCTTGCCGAGCCCGAGGATGCGATCTCCGGGTACGTAGCGGATGCTGACGTGCCCAAAGAACGGAAGGAAGTGGTGGGCGCAGATCGAATAGAATGCGATGTCTCGGACCTCGACGTGGCCCCTCGGCTCGTCCGCCCCGACCATCCGCGTCGTTTTCAGAATCGTCGACGGGTCGATGTCGTAGCCGTTCAACAGCTCTTTGTAGCAACGCGCAATGCGGTCCTCGGCCTCGGGGCTGTCGAACCAACCCAAAGCCCGCGGGTCGTCGGTGATGTGTTCGGTCAGCCAGTCTGTGAGTTTCACGGCGTTCTCCTAAGCGAGCGTTCGAGCCAAGACCACACTCCGATACGATCCAAGAGCGGGTTCATCCAGCCCGTGCTGATGCAGTACCCGCAATCGTGGGGTGCCCGATGATGGCACGCATGCTCGTCCGGGCGCAAAGCGAGACCTGCTCGCTGAAGAACTCGCGCCAGCCTCGGAGCGCGCGACATGTGCGCCCATTTGTGAACCTGATTGGCCCAGGACCCGACGGCGGCCATCGTCCAAACGACGGTCACGGCAGCGGCGCCAAGTCCGGACTGAACGATCGGCGCCAACAAGGCCAGCACCACCAGGGCAAGTGCGGAGAAAAAGCAAGGCTCACCGTTGGTCTCGACCCAGTCGTGCGCGACCATCTGCTTCGGGTCGACGTGGTGCTCCCGAAAGGCGCGGATGAGGATCGGGCCGAGGACCGGCGTGGCGGCGTCCCCGAACCGGTCACAGGCCCAGTGAACGCCTCCGCTCAGCAAATCGATAGTCGCCACGCCGAGGGGGAGGGCGATCAGGACGGCGAGCCACCATCCATTCGCGACGAAGCGTGCGACGCTCAGGCCGACCCAAAGAGTCAAGGCGATCGAAGCCAGGATCGATGCGGCCAAGACCGCGCGTCGTGTTCCTTGTAACATGCCTGGTGGAACTCTAGAGTCGGACCTGCGTGGACGCCATGAGGACTGGCACTCCAACGCGATTCGAGCTGTCTGGTTAGAGGCTGGCACCAAGGGCCGGCGCTAGTGTCGCGGCCGCAGCGTCATAACCAGCCCTTGCGTCTGAAGAAGTACAGCATCCCTACCGCGACCGCGACCAGCACGCCCCAAAAATAGAAATAGCTGTACTTGAAGTGTAGCTCGGGGAGGTACTCGAAGTTCGTTCCATAGATGCCGGCGATGAACGTCAGCGGGATGAAGATCGCGGCGAAAATCGTGAGGACTTTCATGATGTCGTTCATGCGATTGGCTACGAGCGAATTGTAAATGTTGAGCTGATCGGAAAGCATGTCGCGGTAGGTGTCGATGGCCTCCGACGCGCCCGAGACGATGTCCAAGAGATCCTTGAGGAACGGCCGCGTTTGCTCCCGAATGAGCTCGCTGTCGAGCTTCGAGAGCATGGTGATGGCTTCACGGGCCGGCCGCGTCGATTTGCGCATGAAGGCCATTTCCCGCTTCAGCGCGTTGATTTCAGAAATGACGGAAGGGTCTGGGTCGCTCAAGACCCGCTCTTCGAGGTCCTCGATCTTCTCCCCGACCTTTTCGACGATGTGGATGTAGTTGTCGACGACGGTGTCGAGCAGAGCGTAGGCGAGGTAATCGACGCCAGAGACTCGAATCCTGCCTTTTCGTTTGCGGATCCTCTCGCGCACCGGTTCGAAGACATCTCCGGGCCGTTCTTGGAAGGTCAACAAGAAGGTCGCGCCGACCACGATGCTGAGCTGCTCGGCCCTGATCATCTGACGCTCCTCATCGTAGCGAAGCATCTTGAGCACGATGAACAGGTAGTTGTCGAACTCCTCCATCTTGGGGCGTTGCCCCGTGTTCAAGATGTCTTCCATGAGAAGCGGATGCAGATCAAAGATCTTTCCGATCTCCTTGATTTGGCTCGTGTCGTGTAGGCCGTCGACGTTGATCCAAGTGACCGTTTGGGTCTTGGCAAAGTCGGCGCCCTTCGCGACGCTCTGAAGCGTATCTTCCTGGAGCTCACTTCCGTCGTAGTCGATCAACCGGATGCGGATCTGGTCGGTCTTCTTTTCGCCGATGAACACCAACGAGCCCGGAGCGAGGCCACGGCTCTCGTCGCGCTTCTTATAAAACCTTGCCATAGAAGACCCAGTATCCCCCTCTCATTTGGTGGTCAAGCGTGCTCAACTGTCCTGCGCTTCCGAGCCGCTCGCGCAGACGGTGGCGTTCGACCGCGAGCAGAAGCATCAGCAGGGACCCGAGGACCCATGAAAGACGATGTCGCATGGCGCTCAGCGCCCCGAGCCGGGCCGTGGCGCCACTCTACGACGAAGCTCTGTCGGTTGCGTACAATATCCTGCCGCGATGCGACGGACTCACTTCGTCGATTCGCGATCGAGCAATTGGCGTTTTCTGCGGATTCCCCATCGGTAGCCGCTCAGGTCGCCATCCGCGCGAACCACGCGGTGGCAGGGAATGACCACCGCGACCGGATTGGCCGCACAGGCTCGGGCGACGGCTCTCGCGGACTTAGGCCGCTCGATCCGCGCCGCGATCTCCCCATACGAGGCGGTGTGTCCGGCCGGTATCTCGAGCAGACTCCGCCAAACGAGCTCTTGAAAGGCGGTGCCGCGCACATCGAGCGGAAGCTCGAACAGCTCCGACTTGCCGTCGAGATAGCCCAGGGTCAGCTCGACCCACCGGTCGAAGTCCGAGCCCGGATCCGCCGCCTCGAGAACCGCCTTGGGAAATCGAGCTTTGAGGTCCTCGGCGAGCGATTCTCGAGAGGAACCGAACAGGACCGCGCAGATGCCCCTGTCGGTTGCCCCAACTGCGACGAGACCGAGCGATGAATCTCCGAATGCATATCGGATATCGGTCCCTTGCCCACCTTTGCGCAACGCCGTAGCGGTCATCCCGTGACGGACCTTTGCGGATTCATAGAACCGGCTCGCTGCGCCGTATCCCGAATCGAAAATCGCCGTAGTGACGTCCTTGCTCGTTTTCAGATTCTTCGCAGCGATCCGCGAACGATGGGCCATCGCATATTGCTTCGGGGTGACGCCGACGATGCGCTTGAACACTCTGTTGAAGTAAAAGGAGCTCAAACCGGCCGCCTCTGCAAGCTCGTTGAGGGTCGGCTCGCTCTCCGCGCCTTCGATCAAGCGGCATGCCTCGACGACCAGCTCCTGTTGACGTTGGCGCGTGGCCGTCGAACCCGGCGGACGACGCTTGGAGTCTGAAGCTCGCGAGCGAGAATCGTCGCTAGGTTCGGCTACGGGTGTTGATGGACCGGGCACCGGGACAGATTGTCTCACGAGAGCGCTCCTTGTGGCTGATACGAGTTCAGTAACCGGATCCTAAAGAAGGCTCATCCCGTTTCTTGCGGTCGAATTCGCTGCTCACGCAGCGTCGCAAATCGTTCGCGGGCGGGACCGCTAGCGCAACGGCTGCGCCCGGACCGTTCGTTGGTGCGCTTAATCGCTGCAAAAGTCGTTGGCATACCCCATGCATCAACTTGGCTCACCTTGGCGTTGCCGGATCGGCGCGTCGCGAAGGTGAGGTTGGTCGTGCGCAACTTTGTTGGAATCGCATGCCTGTGCGTTTTTGGATTCCTCCCGTTGCTGGGATGCAGCGAAACGGTCGACACAGGAGGCAGCGGTGGTGCCGCTGGAGTCGGGGGCATGGCGGGCGAGGGGGGCGCCGGTGGCACGCCAGCAGGCTGCACCCTGACGGGTAACTGGGAAACGATCGGTTCCTGGGGTAGCGACACGCTCGGCTACGGCAACGTGGCGGTTCTGCAGAACCCGAGCGACGACAGCGTTTGGCAGGTGGTGTCGCGCACAGACAGCGTTGATGTCGACGAAATCGCCCTGTTCCAATCCGGCGATGGCGGGGCCAGCTGGCTGGAGGTGGACGCTTGGAGTTTCCCTTCCGGCCGTCGTGGCTGGACGTCGGGAGCGGACATCGCCGCCGATGGGACGATCTTCGTCGTCCTTCGCGAGAGCTCGGACGACAACACGGACAGAGACGCGACGCTCTTGCGTTATTCGCCGGGGGGCACCTTGACCGAGGTCGGGAGCTTCCTGCCGCCGGGCAGCAACGACACCCGCCCTAACACACTCGCCGTCCGTGGCGGCGAGGCATGGTTCATCGCGTACGACGTCACGCAGGTGCCGCCGGACTACCATATCGTCAGGTACGCAAACGACGCCCTCGCATCGTTCGATGTCATCGAGTACGGCGACAACGTGTTCGTCCGTGACCTCGGAGTCGCCCCAAACGGCAAGATCTGGGCCGTCGGCCAGGGACACGATGAAGCGACCAACACCTGGCGTGCCACCATCTGGGAGGAGGGCGAAGCAGAGTTCGCGCTCTTGGCGGAAATAGAGCGGACCCCAGGCGTCGATGAATCCGACACGATAATGGCGTTGGCGTTCGACGACGCCGGCCGGTACTGGACTTCGTACTATACGATCGAGAACCAGCACTATCGCTGGAGGTCTGGTTCCGGGATGGTCGACGCGCCTCAGGTCTCGTTCGCCTGGAATGACGATTTCGGGCTCGATGCGAGCAAGGCCAGTCTGAGCACCCGTGTCGCGATCCATCCATCCGGCGCAGTGTTCACAGGCGGCAACTCGGTCGACGCCCTCGATTGGCAATGGGGCATCGTGCGCCGGGGGACGACCGCCGGGTTTGCGCTCTCCGACAAGTTCATTCACGGGCGCGACGGCGTCTACGTGTCCAATGTCTCGAGCATCCTCGTCGACAAGCAAAAGAACGTCTGGGCCGCATACATGTCGCGTCCGGGCATTTGGTTCCCCAAGCTCACGACCTTGAGAAAGATGGCCTGCCTCGATACAGAACCCCCCGATCCTTCCTGCATTGGATCAGGCAACCAAGACGACATCAACGAGGTCCTCAACAAGCCGGGCTCCATTGCAGTGCTCTGTCAGGGCGCGGAGTTCGATCTCACCTCGCCGGTTGTGTTTACGGACGACGGCCAAGAGGTCTATACGGAAGGGCGTCCGACCGACGAACGGCGTGCGAAGCTCCGGGTCGCGTCTGATTCGCTGGTCACGGCCGTCGACATGCTCGGCCGCTCCAACGTGGTCCTGAGCCATGTGATCGTCGACGGGAGCCGGCCGGCATTCGGATATCGAACGAGCGGTGCTTTGATCCAAGCCGGCGGCAGCGTCTCCGGACAGGTGGTTCGCTCGGTCAAAGCGTTCGAGCCACGCCACTGGTCGATTCTACACCTGTTCGAAGGAGGGGAGCCACAGTGCACCGGGGCAACGGTAGAAGACAACGAGCTTGGCCCGGCCGGCCAGCCCGATGGCACCTGGGCTGACGGCATTTCGTTGGCCTGCAAGGACAGCGTCGTTCGAAGCAACACGATCGTCGATGCCACCGACGGAGCGATCGTAATCTTCGCGGCGCCGGGCTCGATCATCGAGAACAACACCATTGTTGCCGAGACTCGAACCCTACTGGGAGGCATCAACCTCGTCGATTACGGCGTCTATGGTGGGAACTACAGCAACACCCGGGTGCGCGGCAACGTGATCGACGCGGCTGGCGCAGTGATTCGGATTGGGATGGGGATGGGCTGGCGTGTCTGGGTGTGCTTCGACCCGGCCAGCTCTGAGGACCCCAGCATTTACGGTGGCTCGGTGACCGGCAATACTTTGATGGGCGACCAGATGCAGTACGGGTTCGCCGTCGATGGCGTTCGAGACTGGACTGTCACCGGAAACATCGACCTCGCCACTCATTCAGGGACGCCCACGATCGACTGCAACGGACAGCTGGCGTCGCCGCCGGCCGGCTTCCAGTTCCACAGCGCTCGGGCGCAGGGCACTTTCCAGCCCGAGTTCACCGAGGCCTTTCTCGAGCTGGCCCTTTGGACCGTCGACGGACCGCCGTGACGCTGCCGGCTCGCCCTCTAATTTGCGCAAAATTGTCGCTTGTGGACAGTAGCGGCTCGGCCTGTATTCTGTGCGCGCACCGGCGATGAACTGGCGAACCCCATGATTTCTTACCAAAGCAGCATCGTCATCAACGCCCCTCTGAAGACGGTCTTCGCCTACGCGAACGACCTCACCACGATGCCAGAGTGGCTCGCGGGCCTGGTCGAAGTTCGCAATGTGATCGGGACCGGCCTCGGACAACAGTGCGACTTCACATTCAAGATGATTGGGGTCCAGCTTCGCGGTTCGGCCGTCGTCGTCGATTGTGTCCCGGAAGAGCGGTGCACACATCAATCCATCGGCATGCTCAGCGCCGATTGGACGAACATCGTCGAATCCCACGAGGACGGCACCAAGCTGAGCGTTGAAGTCGAGTACACACTTCCCGGTGCGGTGCTAGGGAAGCTCGCCGAGCACTTGACGATTCGCCGTATGAAACGAGATCTTCAATCTTCGCTCCTGAACGTGAAGGAGATGCTCGAGGGCTGAAAGCAACCGATCCCCCTCGGAAATCCTTGTTTACCGCTTCGCGGTTTCGCTATAGTCCGCACCTTCACGAGTAACAGAGCATGGATGCTTCCAAGTCCGATTCGCCTGAGCAGAGAGTGGCGCGCCTCATCGAGCGGGATTCGTTCCTGGAGCGCTACGCCTCAGTCCTGTTGCGCCGCCTGCACAACGTAGAAGCGACCCGCCTTCGCATCACAGAGGGGCGGGTTGCCCTGCCGGAGCTCGCGTCCGGGCACGAGTACTTCGGTTTGCACTCTAGGGACGGTCACTGGGTGCTTCGCGAGTGGGCACCCAACGCGGTTTCGATTCACCTGAAGGGGCCGTTCTCCGATTGGCGGCCGGATCCAAGGTATGCGCTTTCCCGCGAAGGAACAGAGGGCGTCTGGGAGATCGAGCTTCCCGAGGCGATGCTCTCTCACGGCGATCCCTATCGGCTCGAGGTTCGTTGGCCGGGCGGTGTGGGCGACC
>Ga0316201_10001905_pt1 | contig 14519 bp, 10 predicted proteins | sample CS6wburrow_MG_FD_204516 | JGI IMG/M metagenome (GOLD analysis project Ga0316201, IMG submission 204516) | Coastal sediment microbial communities from Delaware Bay, Delaware, United States - CS-6 worm burrow | ecosystem: Environmental > Aquatic > Marine > Coastal > Sediment | place: USA... | reverse complement strand
TTCGCCGGCATCGGGATGTGCGCGATGTTCATGGCGCTGTCAGCGACTGTACTGCTGCTGTTTCGCGACCTGATCATTACGCTCTACACAAACGACCCTCTCGTTACCGACATCGCGTTGAGCTTGTTGCTCGTAGCTGCGATTTTCCAGGTCGCTGATGGCGTGCAGATCGGCGCGGCGGCCGCACTTCGCGGTTACAAGGACACACGTTTTCCAATGGCCATCAACATTTTCGCCTACTGGATAGTCGCTTTTCCGCTTGCCTTCCTCGCTACCGTCACGTACGAGGCGCCGCCCAACTACATCTGGTCAGCGTTCGTGGCGGGCCTGGGTCTTGCTGCTTTGTTACTTACCTGGCGATACAGGCGCCTGTCGGCTCTCTAACCTTGTCCAAAATCAGGGCTGTCGCCGGCGAGATACTTGTCCTCTTCCGGTGTATTTTCCCGGCCCAGCAATGCGTTCCGATGTGGAAAACGGCCGAACTGATCGATGATGTCCTTGTGCAATTCGGCGAACTGCGCGACCGTCAGGAAGGTTTCCCTGTACGTAGGCGAGACGGACTCCGCCAGCCGGCTGTACAGGTCCGCGGATTTGGTCTGTACCTTGCGTGATTCCGTGTGCTGCAATGGCATGTAGAAAAATACTTTTTGGATTGGCGTAAGACTTTTGTCCTTTTTCTCCATTGCACCTTCGACGCACAACCTGAGCGCCAGCCTGTCCCTGGAGAATGCCTTTTCCGTGTTGCGGTATATGTTGCGCCGGAACTGGTCGATGAGAATGATCAGGGCCAGCCGGCCGCGCGGGTCCTCAGCCCAATGGTCCAGCTTTCCTGTTGAAGCCCTTGCGACATCGTCGCAAAATTTCGCTTCGACCTCATCGTCAAAATCCGGGTTTTCGCCAAACCAGATGTCCATGCGCCGGTCGATCTGAGGGGCAGACAGCTCCTGCTCCTTGAACCAGAACGACAGAATCTCATCGATACGCCGCGCGTCGTCATCGGTGATCGAGGCCGCCATGCTTTCGCTTAACAGTTTTACTGGCATTTGTGAGAATCCGGTCACAATCTGGAGAAATTCGGCCACTCGCGGCCGCGCTTGGCTTAGACTTTAGCAGATGATGAGTAGGCTAATACGGACACTGTGCACAATTGGCGTAGTTTTTTTGGCGCTGGCAGCCTGCAGCGAACCGTCTTCTGCTCCCGAGGAACAACTGCGCGCCTGGGTCTCGGCCGGTGTTGAGGCGGCAACCGACAAGAAGCGCCGCGAGCTAATCGACATGATCTCAGTGTCCTACACGGACGCACGCGGCAACGAGCGCGCTGACATTGAAAACTTGTTGCGTGTCTATTTCCTGAGGCAGCACAAGATTGCCCTGCTGACGTCTATCGAAGAGATTACGGTATATGATGATACGGCGGCAAAAATCAAATTGACGGTTGGCATGGCCGGAATGAACGATAGTGTGCTGGGGCTCAGCGCGGACGCTTATCGATTTGAGTTTGAGCTCGAGAACGATGCCGATGAATGGCAGCTTATTTCCGCGCGTTGGGGAGAGTTGGGTGATGAGTTACGGTAAGCGGCTGATAGCAACGGGGCTTGCGATAACGGTTTTCGCACTCGCTGCGTGCGAGTCGCTTCCGGAGACCATCGTCAGCAGTCCCGCGGTCGAATTGCGCGATGTTACGCTCGTAGGCCTTGGCTTCAGTAACCAGACATTCCTGCTCTCGTTTGATATCAGTAATCCGAACCCGTTTTCATTACCGGTAAGTCATATCAGCTACGGAGTAAAGCTCGACGGTCAACGCTTTGCGAGTGGCCAGACGCCAAGTGATATTGCCGTGCCGGCGAGCGGGACATCACAGTTTGCAATCAGCGTTGAGCTTGACCTGCTGAGCACGGCCCCACGTTTGCTTTCTGTTATACGCGACGGTACACGCACCGAAATCCCGTATGAGCTCGAGGGTGAGCTCGGCGTCGATATTCCGTTCGCGCCCCCTGTTTCTTACAGGTCCAACGGGGCTATTCAGCTGGGCTCGCAGGCAAACTAGATCGCAGCGAAGGTTTCCAGCGCAACCAAAATATCTGTTTTATAATATGTAGTTCGCGGCGCTTTGCGCCACCTCATTACAACTTTTTCGGGGGTCGCCTTTGGGTGATCTCTGCGGCGCCCATGACAGATCGACCAGCGAAAACACTGCTTGACCCTGCCCTGCACAAGGATAGTTGCGGTTTCGGTCTGATCGCGAACCTCGATGATTTACCGAGTCACTGGGTGATTGAAACAGCGATTGAGGCGCTTGCCCGACTGACACATCGCGGTGCGGTTGCAGCCGACGGCAAGACGGGTGACGGTTGCGGTCTCCTTATCAAATTTCCGGAGTCTTTCCTTCGTGCTGTGGGAGAAGACTGTGGCTTCGTGCTGAACAAGCGGTTCGCTGCGGGAACCGTATTCCTGAGCCAGGACAAAGCAACCAGCGATGCGGCGCGTGCTGCAATCGCAACGGCGATCGGTGAACATGGTCTCGACGTTGTCGGCTGGCGTGAAGTTCCGGTTGACCCGTCTGCCTGCGGGGAGCAGGCGCTTGCGACCCTGCCCAAGATAGAGCAGGTATTCGTTAATGCACCAAACGGCATGGCGCGCGGCTCTTTTAACCGCAAACTTTTCCTGGCCCGGCGGCGCGCCGAGAATCGCGTCTCTGACGATGCGACCTACATTGCCAGCCTGTCGTCGGTCACGATCAGCTACAAGGGCATGATAATGCCGGCGGCGCTGCCCGACTTTTATCCGGACCTCAGAGATCCGCGAATGGAATCGTCGGTGTGTGTGTTCCATCAGCGGTTTTCCACCAATACATTGCCCGAGTGGCAACTGGCACAGCCGTTCCGCTTCCTTGCACACAATGGCGAGATCAACACGATTCGGGGCAATCGCAACTGGGCGATTGCGAGGACCAGGAATTTCCTCTCGGACAAGCTGGACGATATTTCGGACCTCGACCCGATTATTTCACTCACCGGTTCCGACTCATCAAGCCTGGATAACATGCTCGAGGTCATGCGCGCAGGCGGTATGGATGTGCTCCAGGCCATGCGCATAATGTTGCCGCCGGCCTGGCAAACGGTCGATAACATCGACCCCGACGTACGCGCGTTCTATGAATTCTACGACTGTCAGATGGAGCCCTGGGATGGCCCTGCCGGCATCGTACTTACCGACGGACGTTACGCGGCATGCTGCCTCGATCGCAACGGCCTGCGGCCGGCGCGTTACGTCATTACCAAAGATCGGCACCTGACCATAGCGTCGGAAGTCGGTGTGTATGAGTACGACGAAAAAGACGTCGTCAGCAAAGGCCGTCTCGGCCCCGGCGAGATGCTAGCTGTCGACCTCGTCAACGGTGTGCTGCTCGATAACGATGAAATCCACGACATCCTGAAGACGCGTGCGCCCTACAAGAAGTGGCTCAAGAAAGGTGTCCGTTACCTGGACTCACTGCTCGTCGATACACGCACTGCAGCTGAACCTTTCGATGCGGAAACATTGGCGACGTATCAGAAGATGTTCAATCTCTCGCGTGAAGAGATCAGTGAGGTCATTGGCGTATTGGCCAAGGCCGAGATGGAGGCTGTCGGTTCAATGGGTGATGACACGCCGATGGCCGTGTTGTCTCAAAAGATTCGTTCACCATTCGACTATTTCCGCCAGCAGTTCGCGCAAGTTACAAACCCACCGATCGACTCCTTGCGTGAACGCATCGTGATGTCCTTGCAGACGAACGTTGGTGGTGAATCCAACCTGTTCGACATCGGCCCGAAACATGCCGAACAGGTAATCATCAACTCTCCGGTATTGTCGCAGGCGAAACTGAGGCAGTTGCTCGGCCCTGACATGTTCGAGGACAGCCATACGTTTATTGAGCTCAACATGGACGAGAACCTGACTTTGCCGGAAGCGCTCGACAGTATCTGCGCGCAGGCCGAGCAAGGTGTGCGTGATGGCAATCTGCTGGTGGTGCTTAGCGATCGCTATCTCGAAAAAGGCAAGTTGCCGGTGCACGCGTTGCTCGCAACCGGCGCCGTGCATCATCACCTCGTACAATCCGGCTTGCGTTGCGATGCCAACATTATCGTGGAGACGGGTGTTGCTCGTGATGCACATCATGTCGCCTGCCTGATTGGCTACGGCGCGACGATGGTCTATCCCTACCTCGTGTACCAGTCGCTGCACGATATCGCTCAACGCGGCAATATTTCGAAACAGCAACAGCTCGGTCGCAGTTATCGTCGCGGCATACGGAAGGGCTTGTTCAAAATCATGTCGAAGATGGGTATATCGTCCATCTCGAGTTATCGCGGGGCGCAGTTATTCGAGATCGTCGGCTTGAGCGACGAAATTGTGGAGCGCTGTTTCAGGGGAACGACGTCACGAATTCAGGGAACGAACTTCGAAGACCTGTTGCACGACCAGAAGCGGTTGGCGCAGGCGGCCTGGGAGCCGCGCGAGTCGATCGAACAGGGCGGCCTGTACAAGTACGTGCATGGTAGTGAGTACCATTGCTACAACCCGGACGTGGTTACTACGCTGCAGTCGGCTGTTCGCAGCGGCGACTACGACCAGTACCTCGAGTACGCAAAGCTCGTAAACGAGCGCCCGGTCGCGACCTTGCGCGATCTCATGGATATCAAGCCCGCGGGCGACCCAATTCCAATTGATGAGGTGGAGCCTGTCGAGGAGATTCTCCGGCGTTTTGACAGTGCAGGCATGTCGCTGGGTGCGTTGTCGCCAGAGGCGCATGAGGCGCTGGCGATTGCGATGAACCGCATCGGCGCACGATCGAACTCGGGCGAAGGTGGCGAAGACCCATCGCGCTATGGCAACGAACGCATGTCGAAAATCAAGCAGGTCGCTTCCGGACGCTTTGGCGTGACTGCCGAGTACCTGGTTAATGCGGAAGTGATCCAGATCAAGATCGCGCAGGGCGCCAAGCCCGGTGAAGGCGGACAGCTGCCTGGCCACAAGGTCAACGAAATGATCGCGAAGCTTCGATACGCGAAACCTGGAGTTGGCCTGATCTCGCCGCCGCCGCATCACGATATTTACTCTATTGAAGACCTGGCGCAACTGATCTTTGACCTCAAGCAGGTTAACCCGGATGCACTCGTATCCGTGAAGCTCGTGGCGGAGCCCGGTGTTGGCACAATCGCGGCCGGCGTCGTAAAAGCCTATGCCGATCTGATCACGATCTCAGGCTACGATGGTGGTACGGGCGCAAGTCCATTGAGCTCCGTCAAGTACGCGGGCAGTCCGTGGGAACTTGGCTTATCCGAGACGCACCAGGTACTGCGTGCCCAGGGTATGCGACACCAGGTTCGCCTGCAGACTGACGGCGGCCTGAAAACCGGGCTCGACGTAGTTAAAGCGGCGATGCTAGGTGCCGAGAGTTTTGGCTTTGGAACGGGACCGATGGTGGCGCTTGGCTGTAAATACCTGCGTATCTGTCATCTCAATAACTGCGCCACGGGTGTTGCAACACAAAACAGTGTGTTGCGCAGCGAGTACTTCATCGGGTTGCCGGAAATGGTGATCAACTTCTTCCGCTTTATCGCCGAGGAAGTTCGGCAACTGATGGCCGAACTCGGTGTCGGTAAGTTTGAAGACCTGATCGGTCGATCCGATCTGCTCGATCTCAAGGAAGGCGAAAGCGCCCGCCAGGCACGACTCGACTTGTCGCCGATTGTTTCGACCGACGGTCTTGCCAAGGATGCGCCGCAGTTCTGCACCGACCTGCGCAATGATCCGTTTGACAAGGGCGAGCTTGCGGAACAAATGGTGGAGACATGCTTGCCGGCTATTGAAGCAAAAAGTGGCGGCCGCTTCGGTTTCGAAGTGCGGAACTTCAACCGGTCAATCGGCGCCAGGCTCGCGGGCGAAATCGCACGCCGCTATGGAAACAACGGCATGGCGGATGCGCCGCTCAATATCATTCTGCGCGGTACCGCAGGACAAAGCTTCGGCGCCTGGAATATTGCAGGCCTGAATCTCACCCTGGCTGGCGACGCAAATGACTATGTCGGCAAAGGAATGGCTGGTGGACGTATCGTTATCCGCCCGCCGGAAGAAGCGGGCTACATCGCCCGCGACACAGCCATCATCGGCAACACTTGCCTTTATGGTGCGACGGGAGGCCAGTTGTTCGCAGCCGGACGCGCGGGTGAGCGATTCGCTGTTCGCAATTCCGGCTCGACGGCCGTAATCGAAGGGGCCGGCGATCATTGTTGCGAGTACATGACCGACGGCGTCGTCGTCGTACTCGGTAAATCCGGGGTCAACTTTGGTGCAGGCATGACGGGCGGTTTCGCCTATGTGCTCGATATCGAGCGAGATTTCGTCGATCTCTACAATCACGAACTCATCGACATTCATCGCATTAGCCCCGAAAACATGGAGGCACACCTGCATCACCTTCGCTCTTTACTTGTATCGCACGTCGATTTGACAGGCAGCGAATGGGGTGAGGCAATACTCGAGGATTATCGGACCTACCTGCCCAAATTCTGGGTGGTCAAACCCAAAGCCGCCGAACTCGGTTCGCTGATTCAATCGTTGAGACAAGCGGCGTAATGGCAAAGCATCCACTGCAATTTCTCGAGGTCCCGCGGCGTGATCCGGAAAAGGAGGCTGTCGAAGAGCGCATAGAGCATTACGGCGAGATTTACGGCTCTTATGATGGTGCGAGTGCAGCGGCGCAGGCGGGGCGATGTCTTGCGTGTGGGAATCCTTACTGTGAGTGGAAGTGCCCGGTGCACAACTACATTCCGAACTGGCTGGCACTGATCGAGGAGGGCAAACTCTTTGAGGCGGCCGAATTGTCGCACCAGACTAATTCATTGCCGGAAATTTGCGGTCGCGTTTGTCCACAGGATCGACTTTGCGAAGGTGCCTGCACGCTGGAAGATGCCAATGGCGCCGTTACGATCGGGAGCATCGAGCGCTACATCACCGATGAAGCCGTCAGCCAGGGCTGGCGACCCGACATGTCGAATGTTACCGATACCGGCAAGCGCGTCGGCATCGTTGGTGCGGGTCCTGCAGGCCTTGCCGCGGCTGATGTTCTTGCCCGCAACGGAGTTCGTTCCGTCGTGTACGACGCCTATCCGGAGATTGGCGGATTGCTTACCTATGGAATTCCGCCATTCAAGCTTGAAAAGCAAGTCGTACGACAGCGGCGTGAAATTCTCGAAGGCATGGGCGTGAAGTTCGTGCTCAACACACGAATCGGTGAGGACAAGCGGTTTGAGGAACTGCTGGACGAATTCGACGCCGTTTTTCTTGGCATGGGCACCTACGACTATGTAAAAGGCGGCTTTCCGGGCGAAGACCTTTCGGGCGTTTATGATGCGCTGCCGTATCTCGTCGGCAACGTTTATCGTGAGCTTGGTCACGACGAAACGGATGCGCCTTACATTGATCTGCAGGGACAAAACGTAGTGGTCCTCGGGGGCGGCGACACTGGCATGGACTGCAATCGCACGGCGATTCGCCAGGGTGCGACGAGTGTGACTTGCGCATACCGCCGGGATGAGGAGAACATGCCCGGCTCGCGACGTGAGGTTGCCAATAGCAAAGAAGAGGGCGTGACGTTCCTGTTCAACCGGCAGCCACTCGAGATCGTCGGTGATGGCAGGGTCACCGGCGTAAAAGTCATCGAAACGAAACTCGGCAAACCGGGATCGGACGGGCGTCGTCGCCCGGAGCCGATACCGGGAACTGAAACCGTATTACCGGCGGACGTCGTCGTCATCGCATTTGGCTTCCGCCCGGACCCGCCCGAATGGTTCAGCGAATACGATATTGAAACGCTTGGTAGCGGCCGTGTTCGGGTTGCATCACTTGGGCCGCGCCCTTACCAGACGAGCAATCCGAAAGTCTTCGCCGGTGGCGACATGGTGCGCGGCTCCGACCTGGTCGTGACAGCCGTGCATGAAGGCCGCGAGGCCGCGAAGGGTATCGCCAGGTATTTGGGTGTCTGACCCGTGCAGATGATTAGCAGAATTACGGCTTTGCTCGGGTGCCTGCTCCTGTTCGGTTGCGTCGCAGCGGTTAACGACCAGGTGCTGGCTGGCAAAGAGCGCGTTACGTCGTGGAACAGCAAACTCGTAATCGCACACCGAGGCGCGAGCGGCTACTTGCCCGAGCATACGATTGCAGCCAAGGCTATGGCCTATGCGCAAGGCGCAGACTACATCGAGCAAGATCTCGTCATGACCAAAGACGACGAAGTCGTCGTATTGCACGACTACTACCTCGATACAGTCACCAATGTCAGCGACGTATTTCCGAATCGGGCGCGACAGGACGGGCGCTTCTACGTGATTGACTTCACGCTGACCGAGGTTCGTCAGCTGGCGGTTTATGAGCGTTTTGCGAAAGACGGCAGCACGAAGACCCCTGTCTACAAAGGTCGCTTTCCGCTGGAGAAATCCACTTTTCGAGTCAACACATTTGCCGAGGAAATAGAGCTGATCCAGGGTCTTAACAAGTCGACTGGCCGAACCGTGGGTATTTACCCGGAGATCAAGAGTCCGGCGTTCCACCGTGCGGAAGGCAAGGATATTTCGGCTAAGGTACTTCAGGTTCTCAAGGACTACGGCTACAAGACGAAACAGGATCTGGTGTTCCTGCAGTGCTTCGATCCCTACGAATTGCAGCGCATCCATCAGCAGTTGTTTCCGGAGATGGGGATGGCCGTTCCACTCGTGCAGCTGCTTGGGACGGACCCGCAGTTCGAGTCCGCGCTGACCGACGAAGGACTGTCACAGGTCGCCGCGTATGCAGATGGTATTGGCCCATCGCTTTACCTGGTAGTAAAGCCGGGGTCCAGTGGGGTGGCCACTGACCTGGTTGACAGGGCACACGAACTTGATCTGGTCGTTCATCCGTACACGTTTCGCCGCGATCAACTTCCCGGGTTTGCCGATGATTATCAACAGCTATTGAGAATATTTTTCGAAGATGTGGGTGTTGACGGTGTATTCACCGATTTTCCGGATCTCACCAAAGAGTTCATCGTTTCCAATCCATGATTGGCTTTCTGAAACCTGCAGCACACCGCCCACCGCTGCCGGAAGACCAGGCTGATGCCACCTATAAACGCCTGAGGCTACAGGTCTTCCTGGGGATATTCGTCGGTTACGCAGGCTACTACCTGGTGCGCAAGAATTTTTCGCTTGCGATGCCGTACCTTGTCGAGGAGGGCTATTCGAAGACAGACCTTGGTCTTGCCTTGTCAGGCGTTTCAATAGCCTATGGACTGTCAAAGTTCATCATGGGCAACGTTTCCGATCGCAGTAATGCGCGTGTATTCATGTCACTCGGACTCTTTTGTTCGGCGCTCATCATGATATTCATGGGCACGGTGCCCTTCGCGACGGGCTCGGTAACGATCATGTTTATCCTGCTGCTCATGAATGGCTGGTTTCAGGGGATGGGTTGGCCGCCATCCGGCCGTGTCATGGTGCACTGGTTTTCGTTACGTGAGCGCGGCACCAAGATGGCGATCTGGAATGTCGCCCATAATCTCGGCGGTGGCATGGTCGGGCCGCTCGCCATACTGGCAATGGCAATATTCGCCGATTGGCACGCGGTTCTATACGTGCACGGCTTTTTTGCGATGGGGATCGCAGCGTTCATTTTTTTGACGGTCCGCGATACGCCGCAATCGATGGGACTGAGTACCATCGAAAAACATCGCAACGACTATCCGAAAGCTTTCGACTACAGCGAAGCTCAAGAAAAGGAGCTCTCCGCAAAGGCAATTTTTCTCGAGCATGTACTAAACAACAAGCTGCTGTGGACAATTGCGCTCGCCAATGCTTTTGTCTATTTCGTACGTTATGGGGTGCTCGATTGGGCGCCGACCTATCTCAGCGAGGCAAAGCAGTTTTCTTTCGCAGACTCGGGATGGGCGTACGCAGCCTATGAATTTGCCGGTATTCCCGGCACGCTGGTTTGTGGCTGGTTATCCGATAAGGCATTCAAAGGCCGGCGTGCGCCTGCCTCTATCCTGTATCTGCTACTGACGCTGGCGTGTGTGGTTGTGTACTGGAGAAATCCGGCCGGCCACCCGAACATAGATCTGGCGATGCTGATCGGAATCGGCTTCTTTATCTACGGCCCGATCATGCTTATAGGCGTACACGCTTTGGATCTCGCACCGAAAAAGGCCGCCGGAACCGCCGCGGGCTTCACCGGCCTTTTCGGTTACGTCGGCGGAGCGGTCGCGGCCAACATCGTTATCGGTATGGTCGTCGATGCGGCCGGGTGGGATGCGGGCTTTGAGTTGATTAGTGCAGCCTGTGTCCTCGCGATCGGGCTGATTGCCCTGACATGGCGCGCGGAGCGGCACGCCCTGGATCAGAAGCATTCATCTGTCTGAATTGACGTTCATGAAACACAAAGGTGTGATGATGTGGCTCCTTGCGGCACTTCCTGCGATAGTTGTCCGCCAGATTTCCACATCGGCCGGACAGGCTAAATAGAAGAGAGAGACGATCATGCCCAATTACCAACTTACATACTTCGACATGGATGGTGGTCGCGCGAATCCGATTCGTATTGCATTTCACGCAGCAGGCATCGAGTTCGAAGACGTCCGCATTTCGTTTTCTGAATTCATGCAGGCGCGAGCCGGTTATCGATTTAACTGCGTGCCCGTACTCCGAATTGATGACGTTGTCGTCACTCAGAGCAACGCCATGTGTCGCTACGTGGGCAAGCTGGCGAACTTGTATCCCGAAGATGACTTGCAGGCAATGTACTGTGATGAAGCGATGGGAGCGATCGAAGACCTGTTGCACCACATTGTGCATACACTCGGACTCGAGGGCGACGAGCTCAAGGCGGCCCGCGAGAAGCTGGCCGATGGCTGGATTAAAATAATCTTGAAGGGCCTGGATGAATTGCTGGAACGCGGCGGTGATTATTTCGCTGACAACCGGCTGACAGTTGCCGATCTCAAAGTAGTCGCAATCACGGAGTCGTTGATATCGGGCCAGTTCGAGCATATACCGGCCGATATTGTCGAGCGCGTCGCGCCGCGGCTCGTTGCACACGCGGAGCGAGTGTCACAGGATCCTATTGTGACGGCATACTACGCGGCACGGACACAGTAAAGCAGACACCGCCATCTGTGTTGTCAGCGCTGATGCGTCCACCATGTCCCTCCGCGATCAGTCGGGCGACGTAGAGACCAAGACCCAGGTGCTTCGAGTCCTTGCCGCCGCGCATCGAGACCATTGAGTCGAACATCTGCGAACGCATGCGCTCGGGCAACGGCGGTCCCGGGTTGCTGACAGTTATTTCGAAATTGCCGTCAGTGCCTGAAAGGCTTATCGAGATTGTGTCGCCGTCGTCGCTGAAGTCGACCGCGTTGTCGACGAGTTTGTCCAGCATCTGGATAAGAAGCTCTGGCGAACCTTCTGCGGCGGCGGCATCGACATCGCAGTTAAATTCGAACACACGCCCTGCATAGGCATCACCGTACGCTTGTGTGATCGAGTCGAGCACTGCACGCAGATCGAAGCGCTCAGGTTCGGCATTTCTCATGAGCTCTTCTACGCGGCTCGCTTCACTCATGGCAGAAAGAATCTGCCGCAGACGATCAGCGCCTTCACGAGCCCGGGCGGTGTAACCAAGCGACGCCTCATTGAGCGGTTCGTGCTCCAGGTTTTCGAGAGACGATGTAACGATTGCCAGCGGCGTTCTCAGTTCATGCGACAATTTCGATGCGAGTGAGCGCAGGTAAGCGTTGTATTCCCCGAGTTGCTGCAGGACCCAGGAGAAACTTCGCGACAAGTCACCAACTTCATCGTTGGCCAGCGCACTCGGCAACGCCGTACTCAGGTCTTCTCCCTCGAGCGCCTCTTCAGCCGCAATCGACAATGCTCGGATTCGCCGTGAGAGCCATGTGGCGTAGCCAAGCAGGGTGCCGGCAACAACCAGTGTCGTAACCAGGGTGAGGTAGATCAGGCGAGACAGGCCTTCGTTGGTCAGGCTGAGTATTGCATCGGTGCCCTGTTGCAGGATTACGGCACCCAGTGTCTCGGTACCAACAGTAACAGGCGCAGTGACGGCGATGACAGCTTTGCCCGTATCGGAGCTGCGAAACCATGCGCCGGATTCCCCACCTTCGAGTGCGGTGCTTACGTAGGGCTGCCGCTCACGGCCGAGCGGATCGGGTTCGGCGAGCGTGGCTTCGTCACCTTCTTCCAGCAACAGATCGTAAATGCGCCGTATCAAGCGCGAGCTCTGGGTACCGTCGTCCCTCGAGCCGAGTTGCCCCGACCGACCGATGCGCCAGCCATCGGCGTCCGTGATGATAAGGCGCATGTCCGCTTGCACATGGTTTGCTGCGGCGCGCATTAACGCACTGATTTCCTGGCGAGCAGGGCCCGGGAACCGGCCGATGTACGAATTGCTGCGCGTCCCCGCGGCCTCCGGGCTGTCGGTATTGATAACCGATATACCGAGATTGGTGCCAAGCTGGCTCAACGGTATCCGTGCTTCAACATGGTAGCCACCGGGTACGTCCTGCCACCAGGCAGAAATCGTTGGCTCCGGCGCGAAGCCGTATTGAGTCTGTTTCGTGCTGAGAATTCGTCCCGGCGCTTCTGCCTTAAAGGCAATCGCCTCCTGCCGCTCGGGCGGGCTGCTGCTGACAAGCACGACCTCGTCCTTGCCATAGACGACGTTACGGTCGCTCACGCTGACATACAGGTACACGGCCTGTTCGTCCGAGCCGACGGCAAAGTGAACCGGTCCATCGGTGCCGCGCATGGAGCGCAGCGAATCACTGGCCAGGGGCCAGTCATCGAAGTAGCCGTCGATCTCCGGCCGCGAGGTGAGTTTGTGAATGTACACCTGGCCATCCACGGAAAAGGCGCTGTCGCGACGCGGGAATTCCTCACGATGCTGTCGCAGTGAACTGGCAACAGCACGGGCCATGCCCGCAAGAATTTCCTGCTGCCCGTTGCGCAGCGCTATCTCTGTTTCACGAATGAATTCGCAACCGGCCCAGGGCAGCATCAGTGTCAGCAAGCTGACGAGAAGCAGCTGGCGCCGGAGGTTCATCTAATCGCTGAGCCAGCGATAGCCCATGCCATAGACCGTCTCGATGGAGTCGAAGCCGGCATCGATAGCGTGGAACTTGCGGCGTATGCGCTTGATGTGCGATGTGATCGTGTTGTCGTCGAGGACAGCCTGTGCGGCATCCATGAGCTGTTGCCGGTTCTTGACATGCCCCGGGTAGCGCGCAAGCGCGTGAACAAGCCAGAACTCCGTCAGCGTCAGGCCGACCGCCTGGTCCTGCCAGTGGATCGTCATGCGCTCGGTGTCGATCGCAAGGTCACCGCGCGTGAGTCGGGCCTCTTTGCCCTGCGGCTGTTGCATTGCATCGAGGCGGCGGAACAGGGCCGCAATGCGCGCCATTAAATGCGGCAGGCTGATGTCCTTGGTGAGGTAGTCATCGGCACCGAGGCGCAGCCCTGAAACCGCGTCGAATTCACTGTCCCGCGCAGTCAGGAAGATAATGGGCAGGTCGGTCGAGCGCGCGCGCAGCTCGCGGCACAGCTCGAATCCACCTTCGACGTCATCTTTAAGGTTTATATCGATGACAACAAGATCGGGCAGGCGGCCTTCAAACGCATCCAGCGCCGGCTGCCTTGCTTCGTAGCCATCCACGAGATAGCCCTCGCGACGGAACGCGGCCGTGTAGTTGTCCCTGATTGCTGCTTCGTCTTCGACGATCGCTATTCGCTTAGCCACTTAGGCCTCCTTCTGCAACGGTCACAATTTGCCACATTCCGCCCGTGCATTGCCATGACGCGGACCCCGAACTGGCCCTTTGTGACGTTTCAATAGTGACTACGCCAAAGGGAGGCCGCAATGTACAACATCAAATCCGAAATCCGCGCCTGGCTCTGGATGCTGGTGCTCATACTCGTGCTCCAGGCCCTGCCAGAACCCTTGTCCGCCGAAGAGATGGCCCCCAGCCAGGCCCAGGCGGGCAGCCTGCTCTGGAAGATGGCACAGGGTTACTCGACGGCAACGACGATCAATACGGACGTTGATATGAAGATCAGCGGCCTCGTGGCCCGCGTCTCGATACGACAGGAGTTCCGTAACGAAGGTTCAGAGTGGGTCGAAGGCATTTACGTATTTCCGCTGCCGGACAAGGCCGCGGTCGATCAGATGCGCATGCATATTGGCGATCGCTTCATCGAGGGAGAGATACGTGAAAAAGAGCAGGCCAAAAAGGAATATGAAGAGGCCAGGCGGTCCGGTAAAAAAACCAGCCTCGTGCAACAGCAGCGTGCCAACCTGTTTACGACGTCAGTGGCGAACGTCGCACCCGGCGAGCTGGTGGTTATCGAGATCGAATACCTGGAAGACCTTCGCTACGAAAATGGCCGCTTCAGTATCCGAGTCCCGATGACGCTGACCCCGCGGTACATCTCGGGGTC
>Ga0316201_10001904_pt1 | contig 14522 bp, 10 predicted proteins | sample CS6wburrow_MG_FD_204516 | JGI IMG/M metagenome (GOLD analysis project Ga0316201, IMG submission 204516) | Coastal sediment microbial communities from Delaware Bay, Delaware, United States - CS-6 worm burrow | ecosystem: Environmental > Aquatic > Marine > Coastal > Sediment | place: USA... | reverse complement strand
GCGACATCGCCCGGTGCGCGGCCTTGGCATCATGGGCATCACGGATCATGGCGCGTCCGGCAATAAACCCCCCACTGGCAGCGAGACCCTGGACCACGCGCAACAGCATAAAAATTTCGGCGTTGTACGCCAACGCACAGCCGATGGAGCCAATGGTATACATGGCCATACTGATCAGGATGACCTGGCGGCGGCCGAAACGGTCAGCCAGCGGTCCCCAGATCAGTGTGGAAATGGCGAAAGCCATCAGGTAAACCGCGAGGCTTTGTGACAGTATCGCGCGGGTGATGCCAAACTCAATTTCTATATCAGGAAACGAGGGCAGGTAGGCGTCAATACTGAATGGACCGATCATTGCCAACAGTGCAGCAATAACGGTCAGATGCCGCGTGCCCGGTTTACTCAGACTAATGCCCTTGCTTGTCATCCTGGTAGCGGACTCCCCTGTGAAGACCATCTGGGCGCGGTTGACCGGGCCGTTATCCTGTGAAGTTTATAGAATATTTCTACGGGTTTGAGAATAACAACCTGGGCCAGAAATAATAGCCTTACCAGTATCGCACCCTGCCGGTGTCGACGTGTACAAAATTCGATTTTGCATAGTAACCCACTCCACCGAGCTTGAGGTTTTTGGCATTATCACGCAACGCCGCCAGTTCTGTTCCCCTGAGACGCACATCAATCGCGGTACCCAAAAGGTGCTGACTTTTTTTGGCTACACCTGAACTCCTGCTGGCTAACATCCTGTTGGTTTCGGGTGACCGGTATGCAGAAATGACCTCCCAGGTCCCGATTGAGCCGTTGACCTGTTGGAGTTGCCAGAGTATGTCCATAAGTTGCGGATCAATATCGTGTTGTTCCCCATTTCGCCAGTCGGCCAGAAAGACCTTGAGTTGGTCAAGCGCCTGCGTATCGTACTCACCCTGTCGGAAATAGACGACCTGCAGGTAGTCACCCGTGTGAGTATGAAAAAATTCCAGCGTCCTTTCACCGCCGGTATTGCCGGAAAGACTACCCACAGCAGTGAAGCTGACCAGTAATAGGATGGTTTTCAGTAAGGATTTAATGATGGATTCCGTCTGCAATTTCAGCATGTTTTGAAGGTGGGAAGGGTGATTGGTTCAATGTTCCCCAATTATACAGGCGTGCAGAGGCAAAAATATATCACCAAAGCACGCCTGGCATTCAGTCTAAATCAGTATGGTATCAAACAATTTCCGGCTGTATTGGTGTTTCGCATTTGCGTGGGGCTGCCTGCATGAAACAGCCATGACTCTTGATTTCCTCGAGCCGGCAACTCCAGTAAAGCTGACCATTGTATACGGTCATGTCCGGACAGCCGTCGCACATGTTTGCACGTCCATCAGCCATCAGGTCCACCGGCTGGATAATCGTGAACGTTTGCATATGCATTTTGTCGCGGATAGACGTTTCGTCATGACCCATGGCGCGGAGAAAACTCTTACCGATCTTTCTCATACCGGGATCAACAAGTGAAAAAAGAGCCGTCGTTGACCTGCCGCGTTGCAAGAGCTTGGGTGTGGAGTAGCTCAGCCAGGTACCTTTGAACAGGTGGTGACCCATTTGCAGGTACTCCATGTACTTGGGGCTGACGTAACCGAACCCTCTCTTTTTACTGGCCATACGCGCACCGATCAACCACTTGGTCGAATTCGGATCGACGGTACCACCGAGGTAGGCGCTGGGTTCAAAATCGGGTTCGACTTCACGGATTTTTGCAACCACATGCCTGGCCTCTAAGAGGCTGTCGCCACCCCAGGGGGTTTCTTCATAGTTGTCATACTCGGTGACGTTCTCGCCGTTTGCGTAAAAATCAAACTCACCGCTAAGACTTGGGCTGCGGAACAGAATAAATACCACGGTATGCACGATGTCCGGGTACTGGAGCGCCCATTGCATTGTGTCCTTGACCTGGTCAAGTGTGTTAACGCTGACCGTCTGGTTGAATGAGCAGGTCAGACCACCTGCTTCTGCCACCATTTTGGCAAACTTGGTGCGTAACTCGTTGTGACCGCCTTCGGTGGAAGCCTCGGAATCTTTCCTGGTTTGAGTAGTATCAATATGGAATGTGAAACCTGAAGCACCGGCTTCCTTGAGCTTCATCAGCAATTTTTTGCCTAGCGCCAGTCCATTGGTATTAACAATGGGTTTCCAGCCACCTTCGCGAACCATGCGAACAATTTCCACAATTTCCGGATGCATCAGCGGGTCACCACCCGCGAGGCTCATACAGTCACTGTTGCGTTGGCTTTTGAATACCGCCAGTTCTTCGGCAATTTGCTCGAGTGATTTGTGATTATCGATATGTGGTCGATAGCAACCCTCACAGGTCAGGTTACAGGCATCGGTGACTTCCAGCCAGGAAATGCCATTGTCGTTTAGCGTCCATGGAAGCCGGTAGTATTCTTGCGGTGTCAGCGCGGGTGCCTCCGGCATCGGGTCCTTACCCTTACTGTGTGTTTCCGGTTTCGTTTCCAAAACTGCTGCGTTCATATTTCTAACCTCTCCTCTGTATTTCAGAGGAACTAACCAGGCATAAACCCGGTGCTGGCGCCCATTTTTCTCTACTGGAAAATGTTATAGTTTTATTCGGGGTGTGATTATGGTTTAAACAGGCTTGAATACAATGATATAGGTCATGTTATTTGCGTATAGCCGCGAGGCGTTTCATGCAGTCTTTTATAGTTTTTGCTGCTTAACTGCACCATAAATGACCTAAATCACCATACTTAAATGGGTTTCCGTTTATGGTCTAGCACTGCAAAATTTTGAAATTTATTTTGAGCTAATTGATAACCGGAGACGAAGCATGACTTCCAAGAAAAACCCAAAAAAATATGTTTACCTGTTCGGAGAAGTGAAAGAGGTCCTGGCACGTTATGACGGAGACTGGGAGGCCTTGCGCGGACTATTGGGTGGCAAGGGCGTCAACCTTTTTGATGCCACCAGTTTGGGTATTCCGGTACCGCCCGGTTTTACGGTAACGACCGAGGGCTGTAATGATTATCTTGCGGGTAAAGATAAATTTCCGAGTGGTCTGTGGGACCAGGCACTACTGGCTGTAACCGAACTGGAGAAGATTACCGGCAAGAGTTTTGGAGATCCGAAAAATCCCTTGCTGGTGTCCTGCCGTTCCGGTGCCAAATTTTCAATGCCGGGTATGATGGATACCATCCTGAATATCGGTATGAATGACGAAATTGCCGAAAGTCTATCCAAGCTGACCAGGCGCCCTCGATTTGCCTATGACCTGTACCGGCGACTGGTACAGATGTTTGGCGGTGTTGTGATGGGTGTGCCGGATGAAGTTTTTGAAGCGGTACTTACTGCGCAACGGCGGGAATCCCAGGTTGACGCAGATGCCGGCCTCGATGCAGATGCATGGAAGGCCGTTACGAAGAGGTTCAGGGAAATCATCCGCACCTATACCGGCAGGGAATTCCCGACCGACCCGTATGAGCAGCTACAGGAGGCCACCGAGGCCGTGTTTAAATCCTGGAATGGTAAACGTGCCTTTGATTATCGTAATGCTGCCGGAATAGAACATGATCTGGGTACGGCGGTGAACATCCAGACCATGGTTTTCGGTAACCTCGGTGATGATTCAGCGACCGGTGTATTCATGTCTCGAAATGCAACCAATGGTGCACCTTCACTGGAAGGTGATTACCTGATCAATGCACAGGGCGAAGATGTCGTTGCCGGGACACGGGCAACCTTGCCCATAAGGCAATTGGCCCGGGATATGCCAAAGCAGTATGAGGAGCTCGAGCAGATTGCCCGCCGGCTGGAAAAACACCACCGCAATATGCAGGATATGGAGTTTACCATCGAGCAGGGTAAGCTCTGGTTGCTGCAGACACGTGATGGCAAGCGTACCGCACAAGCAGAAGTACGTATCGCAGTCGACATGGTTGATGAAGGTCTTATCACCATCGCAGAGGCTGTTTCACGTGTGAAAACGGACCAGGTAGATTTCTTCCTGCATCCCCAGTTACAGTCAGATGCCCTCAAAACAGTACAGCCCATCGCGAAGGGACTGAATGTCTCTCCGGGTGCGGCCGTAGGCATCATCGCATTTGACCCGGGTCTTGCCGAGCGTTGGGCTAAAGAGGACGGCAGAAATGTCATCCTCGTCAGGCCGGAAACCCGGCCGGACGATGTGCACGGCATGCTGGCGGCAAAAGGTGTTGTCACCTGTAAGGGTGGACGTACCAGCCATGCCGCACTGGTTGCGCGCCAATTTGGTAAACCCGCCGTAGTTGGTGTCAGTGACATAGAGATAGACCTGGATAATCATGAGATGCTGGTGGGTGAAGACCTGGTTATCAGGGAAGGTGACTACCTTTCCATCGATGGCAACACAGGTCTGATTTACAGCAGTAAACTGCCGACCCAGGTACCTGACTTTAATGACCCTTACCTGATGAAGATTCTGTCGTGGGCTGATGACATTCGCAAAATCGGGGTACGTGCAAACTCTGATTATCCCGAAGATGCCCAGCGCGCACGTCAGTATGGTGCAAAGGGTATCGGCCTGTGCCGCACAGAGCACATGTTCTTCCAGGAAGACCGCTTACCGATTATGCAGAAAGTGATCGTGGCCAGCACTCTCTCGGAACGAAATGAGGCCATCAGCAGGCTGTTGCCGATGCAGCGATCGGATTTTGAAGGACTGTTTCGTGCCATGGACGGCTACCCCGTGATCATCCGCTTGCTGGATCCGCCATTACATGAGTTCCTGCCTTCGGCCCCGGACCTGATGATGGATCTGACCGATCTCAAGTTGCGTATGCAACACTTGAACAACCTCAAGGATGTTGACCGTACCCTGGAAGAGATAGAGGAGAAACGCTTATTATTGGCACGCGTCACTGCGCTTGAAGAATCCAACCCGATGCTGGGTACAAGGGGTGTGCGTCTGGGTATCACCATTCCCGGCCTTTATACGATGCAGGTTCAGGCCATTTTCGAAGCGGCCTGCCGTTGTGCCGCAGATGGCATTGATGTGCGGCCCGAGGTGATGATACCGCTGGTCTCACATGAAAGTGAATTCAATGTGATGCGCAAGACCCTGGAGAACAAAGCGATCAAGGTGATGGAGGAGTATGATGCAAAGATACCGTACCTGATCGGCACCATGATCGAGATCCCACGTGCAGCGCTGACCGCGGGCAAGATTGCTGAAACCGCCGAGTTCTTTTCATTCGGCACCAATGACCTGACCCAGACGACCTATGGCATTTCACGTGACGATGCCGAGTCGGGCTTCCTTGTACAGTATCTGCAGGACGGTCTGCTCAAAGACAATCCATTCGCCAGCATCGACCCCGATGGTGTCGGCCGCCTGATGAAAATTGCCACCGAAGAAGGGCGTGCCGTACGTAAAAATCTGGAAATTGGTGTCTGTGGTGAACATGGCGGTGATCCGAAGAGCATCCACCTGTGCCACCAGCTGGGTGTCGATTATGTTTCCTGCTCACCGTTCCGCGTGCCGATCGCGCGGCTGGCAGCAGCCCATGCGGCCCTGGAGGACATTGAGTAACACGCTTAGCAGTGTTTTTGAACCTCACTCAGGCGACGGCATTGCGCTTGTCGCCTGAGTGCTGTTTGAGGTGTGCTTTCACGTCCAGAAAAATTTTCAAGGCAATCACGATCAACAATACCGGTACCGGGTTGCCCAGCGCCATGGTCAGGCCTCCGCCGATAATCAGCACCAACTGCATAAAGATAATTCGGCTATAAGGTTCTGACATTTGGTCCTTAACGGTTCTGCCACGGTACTCCTGGCGGCCCAGGAAGTTAGAGTAAAAGGAAAATGCATGGCTGATAAACAACGCAGCCAGGGCCGGCCATAAACTGGTGAAGAGCAGGGCTACCTCCGCCAGTTCACCACTGGAGGCACCTGCGGGTTGCGAACCTTCAATAAATATCGTGTAAATAAACAGGAAATGGACGGCCATAAAACCGCCAAAGTGACCTGCAAAGAAAATCCCGGCGAATAGTCCTGCCCAGCGACCGATGACCATGATCTTGCAAATATTGAAAAAGCCGATCACGGCACTCTCAGCCCAGTAAAGCACCATTACATCTGAAAGGTCCCAACCCAGAAAAACACTGCCGGCAACGGGGATCAGGTTGGCGACTATCAGCACCAGCGAAGTGGTGGATGTGAATGAAAGCGGGGTGCTGACAGCCGATGAAGGTGAAGTTATTAAGGAAGACGTTGCCACCTCTTCGGGTTCACGGCTTGCCTTTGTTTCATCGGCACGCACGTCACCGCGGCGGATTGTTGCACCGGTCGCAATCTCTAACTCGCTCCTAAGTTCTGATAATCCCTCGACCCCGATATTGGAGCCAAATGCCACGGTAGTGGATCCATAGTCAAATGCCAGGTGGGGCCCCCGCCATGATTTGCCGGACTTCTTTGGCGGCTGTTCAAACCGCAGGTTCCGCATTTTTGACACGTCGTAACGTGTCGTAACACCGAAAAACGGAATTCCCACGAAGATCTCCACAGAGCCGGGCCTGGCCTTGAGGACCTCTCTGCCAAATATCAGCAGGACCAGGATGGTGGTCATAATTATTGGCGCGATGATCCAACCCAGTAGCCAGGCGCTGAGAAATACTGCTGCGACCAGGTCAAACAGAGAATCGAAATGCCCCCATTCTGCCATCGCCTGCCTGAAGGTGATGATGGCGGGAATGATAAACGCGGTATCCATGACCGCCAGCACCGTGATCGCAATCCATGAGCGCCTGAATGGCAGTACCTTGCGAAAACTTTCGTCACCATTGGGTGAGTCAAAACCGATTTTGAGTCCGCCGGGAATTCCTTTTCTGATCATTTAGCAGTTTCCCGGCTCAGAAGGTGCCAGGGTAGAGACCCCCGTCCATCAGCAAGTTCTGCGCCGTAATATAAGCAGCCTGCTCACTGCAAAGAAACGCGCAGGCGGCACCAAATTCATCAGGCTCACCGGGTCGCCTGGCGCCTATTTTCTTAAACAGACCCTGCTGGAATACCTCGGGCTCGGTACCGGACTGCCTGGCAGCGGCCTCCAGAACGGACCACATCCTGTCGGTCGCAATATATCCGGGTAACAGGTTGTTGATGGTGACATTATGTTGCGCAGGCTCGCGGGCGATACCGGAAATGAAGCCGGTCAGGCCCGCACGTGCGCCATTGGAAAGACCCAGTACCGTGACCGGTGCCTTTACCGCCACACTGGTGATATTGACAATGCGGCCGAAACGGCGCGCGATCATGCCATCCAGGCATCGTTTGATCATGTCGATGGCGCTGTACATGTTGTTGTTGATGGCATCAAACCAGTCTTCCTGGTCCCAGTCGCGAAAGTCACCCGGTGGTGGACCACCGGCGTTGTTGACCAGGATGTCGGGTGCGGGACAGGCTTCAAACAGGGCAGCTCGCCCGTCCACGGTGGTCACGTCGGCAACAACTGCCGTGGCCTTCCCGCCACCTGCGCCATTGATTTCGTCAACAGCGGAATGCAGGGGTCCTTTTGTGCGTGCACTAATCCAGACATCAACCCCTTCCCCGGCCAGCGCCAGTGCGCAGGCTTTGCCCAGACCTTTGCTCGAGGCACAGATGATGGCCTTGCGACCGGCTATTTTAAGATCCATATGTTTCTTCCTTATGCTGGTGCTGCCCACCGGATAAACGAGTGAACAACGTGCTTGCTTGACGGATTATAGCCAGAAAAAACGTAAAGCGATCATTTTCCTGCGTGAACCAGTCGACTGTTGAAACAGAAGCGGCTTGTACCAGGAAATCTCCCTGATACGGCTGGATAAACCTATCACCACAAATGACCCTGCGACATAATAGGACGATGAGTGACCCGTATGATCCTATCAAGTACGAATATGACTTTCATCCGGAGATTGGCGACGCCGTTGATATTCTCACCGGTCTGAAATGGCTGCGTTTGCCATTGCCATTCATGTTGGGGCATATCAACGTGTGGTTGCTGGAGGATGATGGTGGCTGGGCCATAGTCGATACAGGCATCTATTCCAGTACCACGCGCAAGACCTGGGAGAATGTATTCAATGGTCCATTGAACGAGGCTTCTTTGGCCAGGGTGCTGGTTACCCATCTGCACCCCGATCACGCGGGTTGCGCGGGCTGGCTGTGTGAAAAACATGATGTTGACCTCTACATGCCCCGCGATGAATACCTGTTGTGCCGTATCCTGGTATCCGATACCGGGTTACCAGCACCCAAAGAGGGTCGGCGCTTTTACCAGGCTGCTGGTTTCATTGAAGAACAAATGTCGCACTACATCGAAATGTTTGGCGGATTTGGAAGAGTGGTCGGACAACTACCCAGCTCCTACCATCGTCTGCACGAGGGTCAACCGGTCCGGATTGGTGATTGTGAGTGGCAGATAATTACCGGTCATGGCCACTCGCCGGAGCACGCCTGTCTGTATGAGCCCCAAAAGAATGTCCTGATTTCAGGTGACCAGATACTTCCGACAATTTCACCGAATGTCAGTGTCTACCCCACTGAGCCCGCCGCGAATCCCCTGGCTGGCTGGTTTGACTCACTGCATCGTATGAAAGGCCTGCTGCCGGATGATGTACTGGTCTTACCGTCACACGGAAAGCCATTTCGCGGCGTAAAAGGGCGACTGGATGCACTGATCGAGGAGCACGAAGTGGGCCTGGAAAAACTAAGGGCATTATGTTGCACTCCACGAAGGGCGGTGGATGTTTTTCCGGCGCTATTCAAGAGCAGGATCACCGACTCTAACCTGATGATGGCCACCGGTGAGGCAATCGCCCACTTGAATTATCTCCTGTATGAAGGTGAGATCGGTATCAACACCGACAAGGCAGGTGTTCGCTGGTATCAAAGCCGGTAATACATTGAGGACCGGATAACCGGCTCAATAAATTCACTGGAAACCACAACAAGAACGTATATCAGCTCTCTACCGCCGGAATGCCCTGTGCTTCGCGCTACCTGTTAGTGGATTTAATGCTTGCGTAAAACATGGATCAGCATGGTTGCCATACTCAGTGCTGTGGCCAGCAATAGCAGCCCCGTCAGTTGTGCCAACCAGCCAGTCTGAAAATATTGCCGAAACCCTGGGTAGCACGGAACCTGAATATAAAATGAAACCGGTTTTGAGCTGCCATCCACCTTTTCATGTATCTGCCAGTCAAGCCCGCGTGCCTCAAGGTGGGGGAAAAGAGGGCCAGGAACTTGTGGCAGACGGGCCTGGAATTCCTCTTAAGGCCCCAGTCTTAAGCAGGCCATTAGAATTTTTCCATTGGTTCCGGTCCTTCGAGATTGCGCAGGTCAACAATTCCAGGTGATTTTTTTGCGTTATATCCGGTTACGGCCAATTTGGCTCTATGGCGTAGTCACAGGCATAGATTTCACGGATTCGATCAAGCTGTTGCCCGGTGGCTGAAATTCTGGGTAAGCTGGTTTTGTTGTGGACAGGTCCAGGCTGGATGCCAAACCTGCTTTCCAGAAAGTCCGACATGGATTCAATTGGCACGATGTAGTCAACATCTTCGGGGCAGTATTGCCAGGCCTGGGGTCTCAGGTGTTCATCAATATGAAGCGGGTTGTTCATCTTCAGGATGGTCGCAGTGACATCGATAAAGTGATCCAGTCCCATGCCCTCCAGGCGGTTTTCGACGTAGTACTCATGTGGCACTTTCGCGTATAGAACCATGTTGTGGTACGCCGACAAGAACCTGGATACCGGATCACGATAGATGGCAAAACGGGTATAACCGGAATAGGCTTCGAGTTCCTTTTTATTACTCGCCTCGACAACCCGGTCAGCACATGGCTTCCAACCCCAGAACCGGTGAATCTCAACGGGTGTCCCCTGTGTATCAGTACCGAACTCTTCCCTGTACATGATGTGCTTGAGTGTTGTTGAGCCATTTTTTGCAATTCCCAGAAACATCAGCCGGTGCTTGTGGCACAGGAAAAACAGGTGGGGCAGGGCCTCTTTACGTGCATAGCTTTCCGGATCACCTATCAGTGATGACATACTCTGCCCGGCCGTACCTGTGACACCAATGTGCTTTTTTTCGACGCGCCTGAACCGGAACGTCAACCGTTGCCACCAGCTCCAGGCACGACCTGAGAGGTGAAACAAGCTGAGATATACCCGGTGCGGCAGGAGTGCGGAGCTCACAAGTGCAGAAATAACAATAATGTGACCGGCTCTTAACGTACACCAATCGTAATGCAGTGCTATACGTGCGGCCTTCAGACCGGGCCTGGTTTCTTTCCGGGAAGCCAGGGTCCGGGCCAGGTACCAGTAAAAACTGGCGACAGCGGTCTCACGGAGTTTTTCTGCATCGTAAGGAATGTGCCCGGCAATCATCGCCATCGCCAATAGATGATAATGTCTTTGTGCCTCTGTGTGGGAACTCATTCCGGTGGTGTTAATACGGTACTTGACCAGTATTTCCGGGAGGCAGGCTATCGTCCATTGGCTCAGACCCGAGATCCGGGACCATAACTCAAAATCCTCGGCGCGGCGCAGCTCAGTTTTGAACAAGCCCACGGGTGGAAATGACCGCTTATCGGATTTCCGGCCCGTGAAGACCTCTTTGCGTAGTATGGCATTGGAACCATTGCCGATGACATTGCGGATATAGCAGTCGGGGAATGTCGTAGACCCTGTTCCGTCCAATTGAAATATTTTTAAGTCCTTACCCGCTTCATCCACGAGGGTGGAAAAACTGTAAACGACACCCAGGTCAGGGTCCTGGTTAAATTGCCCCATGTGCCTGGCGATCTTTTCCGGCATCCAGCTGTCATCTGCGTCAATAAAACCGATGTACTCGCCCCGGGCGTGCCGGATGCCCGTATTGCGTGCAGCTGCAGTACCACCATTTTCCTGTTCCACATAGGTGATGCGTGGATCATCAAACTGTTGGCATATTTCCATGCTGCGGTCGGTTGAACCGTCATTAACCACGATCACTTCAAGATTACGCCAGCTTTGATTCAGCACAGATTCCAGCGTTGAATACACAAAGCGTTCGGCGTTGTATACCGGGATGATAATTGAGACGAGCGGGCGGTTTTTATTCACAAACCTTCAAACCACTCAACGATTGATATATTGATGCATTAGTGTCCAACCACGTAGAAAGCCATTTTTTATTGGGCATATATTATCCGAACTTGGGTGCTGCGGTACTGCGAATTCATACCAGGCTGCATGATCTTGTATTCACAACAACGGACACCCATAATCTGTCTGGCCAAACTGGCGCATACCAATCATGCCAGGGGATCAGAGATTTTTTTTCAAATTGCATTCAATCCAATTAGATGGACCCGGCAGGGAGGGTTTGATACCCGCAGACAGTTTTTAGGCCTGTTGGTCTCATTACTCATCGTCTCTGCGTGCGCTACAAAGCCCCATGTTTTGAATCAAACTAAATTCGACTACCACGATTCTCAAAAAATATACGTCGTTCGCCAGGGTCTGCACACCGGGTTTGTGCTGCCCGCCAGCACCATTGCGGCCCGCTTGCCACAGGTTTATGAAGAATTTTCCGGTTTTCCTTATATAGAGTTCGGCTGGGGTGATATGGATTATTATCAGTCGGAGGAAGTCACCTCCGGTATGACGACGAAAGCGATATTCTGGCCAACTCATTCGGTTGTACGTGTTGTTGCGATTCCGGAAAGACCGGATATTTATTTTGCAAACAATGAACTGGAGGTCTTATGTCTTGATCAAAAACAGTACGCGCTGTTAGTGGCTTTTATTGTGCAGAGTTTTCTCATGGACACGGATGGCCGCATTACAAAGACCATGGAAAGCGCAGACGGTAACAGTCAATTTTATAAAGCCGAGGGGCGTTACCATTTATGGAATACCTGCAATACCTGGACGGCTAAAGGTCTGAAAAGCGCCGGTTGGGAGATTTCACCGGTGTTCAAAAGTACACCGGGTAGTGTTATGAGCAACCTGGAAAAGCACAACGGGCCGCCAGCAGCCCAATTGTGTGAAACGGTAGTGGCAAGGACCGGTAGCTGAGTTACGTCAAAGTAAAGTGAGCTGGATAGATTCACTGCCTTGTAGTGGTACAATATTAAAGCCCTTCAGCATGAAACCGGGATTCCCGGAATTAACCGCAACCGCGATGCGGAAGTGCTCTGCGATCGGCATGCGCCAGAACTGCCAGTTTGCTGCATCGTCCTTCAAATCCGGATGAGTCATGAAGCCACCGAGACGATCGGCCTCGAACCGGAAGCTGAATTTATTCAACGGAATGGCAAGACCCATACCACGGGCCTTGATATATGATTCCTTCAGTGTCCAGTAGTCAAAAAATCTTTGTTGTTGCTGTTCCGCTGGTAATTGGGCGAGGTCCGTAATTTCGGGTGCTGAAAAGTAGCTGGAAAGGCTGTCAAATGCTGTTCCGGTGGATCTTTGCGTGTCCTCGACATCAACGCCAATATCATGATTCCGTGCGACTCCGCACAGGATAAGGCCATCGCAATGTGAAAGGTTGAAACGGACCGGCCATGTTCCATACGGCTGACTGATTTCCGGTTTCCCATAGCCGTTTTTGCCAAACTGCCATTCAGCGGGTTCAACTTTGAAATAGGCGGACAGGCTGGTACGTATCAATGCACGGGTAATCAGATACTGGTGGCGATGCCGGGCAAAGTAAAAACGCGACATTTGTGTCAGCTCATCATCCGACAGCAGGGACTTATAGCGGTTTAGAAGTTCCGGATCTGAAATTTTTTCGGGAAACGAAAAGTAGAGGTGTATTTCGTTGCTTGGCAATTCCATCTCAGTTCCGGTTCAGGCCTGGCAATTTATGCTTGGCCGGGTTCTCAGACCACTGTACCCAAACGGCCGGAGAACCTAACCCCACCGCCTGTGCATCCACAGCCATTGTTCAGGGTATTCGCGAACCCAACCCTCGACTACATTGGTGACCAGCTCGGTGGTACCCCTGATGTCCACGTCGCCGTTGCTGTCGCGCGGCAGGACAAGTTCGTCGGTGATTTCCAACCTGAACCGGCCATTGGGTAATCTTACGGTACGGGCACCGTGGACCGGGCAATTGTAACGTCTCGCCAACTTGGCCAGTAAGGGGTTGGTCTTGGCATTTTTACCAAAAAACGGGATATCGATACCCCGGCGAAATTTCTGGTCCACCAGCAGCCCGACATGATCACCGCGTTCGAGAGCGCTCATTAACTGGAATGAGGCGCCGGCACCCGAAGCGACCAGGTTTTTACCGAATTCCTTACGTGCTTCGGCAACCTTCGAAGCAGCATGCGGGTTGTTCGGGCGCCGGTACATGGATTGAATCTCCAGACCGAACCTTGCTGACACCAGGGGTAGTAATTCAAAATTTGCAATGTGACCTGTGAACAATATTGCGGGTAGTCCGTCATCACGAAGCTTATTGAATTGTTCAGCGTTTTTGATTTCAATGCGATCTGATTCGGTATGGTCTTCGTCCAGGTCAAAAATTTCATCCAGGTAAATGTACTCGAGCAGGCTCCGGGCCATTTGAGCCCAGTTGTCGCTGGCGAGTTTTTCACGTTCCTCAATGCTTTTTTCAGGGAAGGCGATCGCAAGGTTGTCCATGACGACCTTGTGACGCCAGATTTTGGGACCCAGCCACCGGGCGAATTTCTCAAAAATTACGGCCGCATTCCTGAGTGGAATCAGGCGGATAAGCCACAGAAAAAAGCTGATTAGCTGGGCGACAACCCAGTCACGGATTCCGAGCAGAAACTGCAAAAACCGGTAGCGTAAGGGCAGTTGCATCGAGTATCTTCAGCGCACCTTAAATGGTGACGATTATCTTACCGAACACCTGGCGCTTCTCGAGCCGTTCCAGTCCCTTCTCAATCTGATCCAGCGGGATTTCGAGATCGATAATGGGTTTGACAGTTCCACTGCCCAATTTTTCGAGCGAGGTTTTGATATTGCGCAGGTTACAGCCAAAACTACCGATCAGACGCAATTGCCGCTGAAACAGCTGGAACAGGTTGATTTCCGCCTTGATACCCGTGGTAGATCCACAGGTGACCAGCCGTCCGCCGATTTTCAAGGAAAACATACTGCCTTCCCAGGTATCGACACCCACGTGTTCAAATACGACGTCGACCCCCTGTTTTTTAGTCAATTTACGCAAACGGCCTTCAAAACGGTCTGTCTGGTAGTTGATGGCGTGATCCGCCCCAAGGTCAAGGGCTTGCTGGGCCTTTTCATCGTTACCCACGGTGGTGTAAACGGTACATCCGATCGCCTTCGCAAGCTGGATCGCGGCCGTGCCGATACCGCTGCCACCGGCGTGAACCAGGATGCTTTCACCCGGCTGCAGTTTGGCGTTGTCGAACAACATGTGTTCTACGGTACCAAAGGTTATCGGTGTGCAGGCTGCTGCGACCGGGTCGAGCCCGTTGGGTGCGGGTACAAACAGGCGCGCGGGGAAATTCATCATTTCCTGTG
>Ga0316201_10001902_pt1 | contig 14528 bp, 11 predicted proteins | sample CS6wburrow_MG_FD_204516 | JGI IMG/M metagenome (GOLD analysis project Ga0316201, IMG submission 204516) | Coastal sediment microbial communities from Delaware Bay, Delaware, United States - CS-6 worm burrow | ecosystem: Environmental > Aquatic > Marine > Coastal > Sediment | place: USA... | reverse complement strand
ATGGGTAGAAGGTGGTTCGACCATGCAGTCTGAAATACTGCCAACAGGTCCATAGGGAACATCAGTGCCGCTTTACGACCCCGCCGAACATGTGCTGCGTTAACGCATTCACGTTCGCCCCCATCATCGCACCCTGGGGCCGAAGATGAGCAGGACCTGGTTGCGTACCGAGTGCGATCTGTACTTCGATGTTGCGTTTTACACCCCCTTCGTCTTCATGCTGCGTCCGCGCAGTGGGGCCGAGCAATGGATCGCGCAGGAGCGCTACGCGATAACCCCAAGCGTACAGGTCACCGAGTTTACTGACGGATATGGCAACCTGTGTCAGCGACTTATTGCGCCCCCGGGAGATTTCGCCGTTCGTACCAGCGCCGATGTCATGACGTCGACCTATATCGATACTGCACCCGGCGCCCCCTTCGTCCCGGTACAGGATCTGCCGGAATCCACCCTGCCCTATCTGCTGCCCAGCCGATTCTGCGAGGCGGACCGCTTGGCGGAGCTTGCGCGCGAGGTAACCGCCGGCGCACAGCCGGGCTATGACCAGGTTGCCTTGATCAATTACTGGGTACAGGATGCTGTGCGCTATACACCAGGATCCAGTCAGACAGCGAATTCAGCCGTCGAAGTCCGGCAGCGCGGCTACGGGGTGTGCCGTGATCTGGCACACCTGGCGATAGCCCTTTGCCGAAGCCTGGTCGTACCTGCTCGCTTGGTCGTGGGTTATCTGAGGGAACTGGAACCGATGGACCTGCATGCCTGGTTCGAGGCTTATGTCGGTGGTCGCTGGTATACCTTCGACCCGACCCAGCCCGGGCCGCGCGGAGACCGGGTCGCCATCGCCTACGGCAAGGATGCGGCGGACGTCGCCGTTTATTCGCAGTACGGCCCGCCGCTATTGCCCAGTTCGATGCGGGTAGACGTACAACTGCTGTCCCAGCCGCCAGTCTGAGCCTTCAACGAGGTTCCGGTGACCCGCTTGTCGGGTTAATCTTGACCCTCTCTGGAACGATCCATGGCCGCCTCCTTGCCCAGCAATCTCATTGATACGTATCGACGTCTGCCCGGTGCTCCGGATGAGATGCTGGATGACGCCGGTGACCTGAGACCACATTGGCGCTATGTGGCGCAGGTGCTCGATTCGCTGGGACACGGTGAGCTTGGCCAGCGCAAGGACGAGGCGCGGCGACTGCTGCGCGAGACCGGTGTCACCTATACGGTCGCGGGTGATCCGAGTCGTATCGAAACTCCCTGGGAACTGGACCCAATACCCCACCTGGTCACCAGCGACGAGTGGGCCGCGATCGAATCCGGGCTGATGCAGCGTGCAGAGCTCATGAACCTCCTGCTCAAGGACATCTACGGTCCGCAGAACTTGATCAAAAAAGGCGTGCTGCCGTTGGAACTGATTTACGCCCATGGCGGCTTCCTGCGCCCCTTGCATGGCCTTCCGTTTCCAGACGGGCACAACCTGCCTTTTTATGCCGCCGATCTGGCACGCGGCGCAGATGGCCGCACCTGGGTGCTGGACGATCGCAGTCAGGCGCCCTCCGGGGCCGGCTACGCGCTGGAAAACCGTGTCGTCATGACACGTATTCTGCCGAGTCTGTTTCGCGACGCACACGTACACCGCCTGGCACTCTTCTTCCAAAACCTGCGTGCCAGCATTGCCGCCATGGCGCCACGTGCAGGAGAGGAGGCACGCGTGGTCGTGCTCACACCCGGGTCGCTCAACGAGACCTACTTCGAACACTCCCTGCTGGCCAGTTACCTTGGCTACACACTGGCCCAGGGCGATGACCTGACGGTACACGGCGGACGAGTCTGGCTGCGCTCGATGAAGCGCCTGGAACCGGTCGATGTGATCCTGCGTCGCGTGGATGACCACTACTGCGACCCCCTTGAACTGCGCGCAGACTCCCGTCTCGGCGTGCCCGGCCTTACCGAAGTGGTGCGCCGCGGGCAGGTACGGATAATCAACCCGCTCGGCTCGAGTGTGCTCGAGAACAACGGGTTGTATGCCTTCCTGCCCGAGATCGCCCGCCACCTTCTGGGCCAGGAACTCGAACTGCCGTCACCCGTGAGTTGGTGGTGTGGTCGGCCGAGCGACCGATCGCATGTCCTCGCCAATCTCGAGCAACTACTGATCAAGCCGATCTACCGTGAGGCCGGCAGCCGGGTGATAGACGCATCCCTGTTGGATGCCGCCCAGCGGGATGATCTGAAGTCGCGCATTGAGGCCCAGCCACACCTGTTCGTCGGTCAGGAGCGTATCCGCCTATCGACCGTGCCCACGCTGGTCAAAGATGGTCTGGAGGCGCGCCAGGCGGTACTGCGCAGCTTCCTGGTGGCCCGCAAAGACGGCTACGTCGCGATGCCCGGGGGGCTGACGCGCATCGCGCCCTCGCAACAGAGCTTCGATGTCTCCGGTCAGGCCGGGGGCCCGTCCAAAGACACCTGGATCCTGGCGACCGAGCCAGAGAAACAGGTCAGCCTGCTGCCTGCAGCGGTCACCGGCGCGACGACAGTCTCGCGGCGAGGGGACCTGCCGGGCGGAGCAGCCGACAGCCTGTTCTGGCTGGGGCGCTACGCTGAACGGGCGGAACAGTCTGCACGGCTGATGCGCACCACGTTGCGGCTATACCGGGACGCACTGGAATATCAGGGTGAGGCCGACATGCTCTGTCTGGACGACCTGCTACAGGGTCTGACCCATCTCACCGCAACCTACCCGGGATTCGTCGGGCCACCGGGCAAGTCGAGGCGCGCGGATCCAATCCCCGAGATCTTCGCGCTGGTACTCGACCGCCAGCGTCGCGGAAGCATCGGCTTCAACCTGCAGGCATTGCTTGCCGCCGCCTATGGCGTACGCGACCGCTTCTCGGGCGATACCTGGCGCATCATCAATACGCTGCGCGGTCGTCTGGACATGCTGCAAGGGGTCGAGGTGGGACAGCAGAACGCACTGCAGAATCATCTGGATGAGCTGATTACGGCGCTGATAGCACTGACCGGGGCGGTACAGGAAAGCATGGTGCGGGCGCGGGCCTGGCTGTTCCTGGATATGGGCCGTCGAATCGAGCGGGCGCTACTGATCATCTCCCTGCTGCGCTCAACGGTAATCGCGCAGCGCAGCCCGCAAGTCGAGGCCCTCCTTCTGGAGTCAGTGTTGCGCAGCGCCGACAGCCTGCAGGCATACCGCCGCGTCCATCACGACCAGCCGCAGATCTACGCGGTGCTCGATCTGTTGCTGCATGACGACGGCAATCCGCGCTCCCTGGCTTTTCAGCTGAGCCAACTACAGGAACGGGTGGATACATTGCCGCGCGATGAGTGGGTCAGGGTGACCGAGCAACAACGCCTGGTACTGGATGCGGTGCGCCGGCTGCAGCTGCCCAGACTGAAAGAGCTGGTGGCCTTTGATGCCGATCGTCCCAGCCGGTTGATACTGGACCGTATGCTCAACGATATTGCTGTGCTGCTGCGGGCAACCTCCCGGGCCGTCGCCGCGGACTACTTTGCCGATCTGCGTGGGCCGCGCCAGCTGGTACAGGACGGGGAGGACCCTGCATGAGGTACCGCATCACCCATCGCACCGCCTACAGCTATGCCAGCCAGGTCACACTGTGCCACAACGAGGCCCACCTCGCGCCGCGTTCCTGTGGCGTGCAAAGGGTGCTGGCGCACAAGCTTTCGATTGAACCCCATCCGGCAGCCTACTCCGAGCACCGGGACTTTTTTGGTAATCATGTCGCCTATTTTGCGGTCCAGCAGCCACATACCGAACTGCTGGTAACGGCAACCAGTGAAGTGGAGTTGGACACCGATATCGGACGGCTGCATCTGCGTTCCAATACGGCGTGGGAAGAGGCCGCGGCGGGCATCCAGAGCCAGCTCAACCCGGCGAGCCTGGATGCGCGGCAATACCTGCTGGATTCGCCCATGGTAAGAGCCAGCGCACAGATCAGCGAATACGCGGCGGCCTCCTTTCCGCGCAACCGTCCGCTTGCCGAGGCGGTGCATGATCTGATGCAACGCATCCACCTCGACTTCAGCTACCAGCCGGGGTTCACCGAGATCGCAACTCCCCTGGAACAGGTATTCGCCCACCGGCGCGGGGTGTGCCAGGACTTCGCACATCTGGCGATCGCCTGCCTCCGCACCCGGGGCCTGGCGGCCCGTTACGTGTCTGGCTATCTGGAGACCCTGCCTCCGCCAGGGCAGACGAAGATGCAGGGTGCGGATGCCTCGCATGCGTGGTTCTCGGTATACGATCCGGATGTGGGCTGGCTGGATTTCGATCCGACCAACAACCAGATACCGATGGACCAGCACATCACCACCGCCTGGGGACGCGACTACGCCGACATCACGCCGCTCAAGGGGGTCATATTCGGTGGCGGCAGACACAAGGCCCAGGTCGGCGTCGATGTCGAGCGGGTCTGAACCGATTCAGCGCGAAACAGTATTCCCGCGCACCTGCTCAGCCAGAAACCCCTCCAGCTGTGACAAAAGCTGTGCCACCGCCCGATTGGCTGCCTGCACGCCGGCATAGGGACTGCGTGCCTCAATGGCCTCACTGACGCTGAGGGTGCGGCTGGCAATCGCCCTGGCGCTGCTCACGTCCACCAGGGTCACCCGCAGGGCCAGCTGCAACTGACTGGGATTCAGTCGGCAGACCTGCTGCAGATGAATCAGCCTGCCGTCGAGGCGCAGGTCCGACTTCACCCCGCTGCCCGACCCGACCACACTACGGAACAAGCCGCTCTGTTCAGCGGCCTGCACCAGCAGGGGGTCGAGCATGCGCGCCGGCGAATCCACCCAGCGGTGCAGCGCGAAGTACTCGAGCTCGTGCGGCTTGCGCATATAGGCCATGTCGGAGCTGTCGAATCCTGCGGCCGACAGGATCGGGCTGATCAGCAACACCGGGCCATCCGGGTCGCTGGCCGGCGGCGCGCGCTCTGCAGGCGCCTGCAGCACATAGGTCCGGATCGCATCCCGGGACGGCTTTGGCCCCAGTGGCGAGCCGCAGGCCCCCAAAAGGAAAATCAGGGCGACCGGTATCAGCCGCGTTCGGGAAATCAGACGGACTGCGGGAAACTGCCACTCCGGCATGCTCATCTCCTTATTCGCCCGGTCCGGGGGCGCGTGTCGGCCGGCCACGCAACAGCACTGCCGGATCGCGTTCGAGCTGTTCGCTGAAGCGGCGCAGATTTTGGGCGGCGCGCCGTGCCTCGTTGATCATCGCCGCGGCCTCCGGCAGCGCCTCGCTCGTGAAACGCTGCAGATCACGGTCGCGTGATTCCACCACCTGCCGCACCGACATGCTGGTATCGCGAACATCGTCCGCCATCCGTTCCAGGGCCAGTGCGGCGCTCTTCATCTCGGTCACCAGCCCGGTCAGCTCGACGCTGGTTTCGCGGGTGTTGCGCAGGGTAACCGCCAGATCATCAAGGGTGGCCGTGATGGTCCCAGACCGGCCGGCGAGCGCACCGCTCAGTTCGTCGAGTTGCGCCAGCGAGCGACTGAGGCGGCGCTGATTTTCGTCGCTCAGCAATACCTTCAGCTGCGCGGAGATATCGGTCAGATTCGAGGCCAGTTCGGTCACCGTAAGATCGAGCCTGCGCCAGGTCGAGGGCCGGCTTTTTATCACCGGGTAGTCTTCCCCCTCGCGCGCCTCGAGCAGCGGCGAATCGACGCTTCCTCCGACGAGATTGATATAGGCCAGACCGGTCAGGCCCTGTGCCTCCAGGGTCGCAACAGTGTCTGCGCGGACTGGCGTACCCCGATCGATCTGAAGCAACAGGCTGACCTGAGCATCACGTTCGCTGGCAAGACTGATCTTGTGCACCCGGCCGACATCCACGCCATGATACTTGACCGCGTTGTCACGACTCAGGCCCGACACCGATTCCTGCATATACACCAGATACTCGTCATAGGCGCGCCCCGGACCACCCGCACCGAGCCACAGGATGCCGGCAATCAGGGTGAAACTGAGCAACAGGACGAAAAGCCCGACCAGGACATAGTTGGTCTTCCCCTTCATGCCGATCCCTGTGCTGCACGCCCACGCGGGCCCTGAAAGAATCGTATCACCGCGGGATCCCCGGAGCGCGCCAACGCCTGCATGCTGCCCTGCGCTATCAGCCGCCCCTCACCCAGCAGTACCACTCTGTCGGCAACCCGCCATAAGGTATCCATGTCATGGGTGACCAGCACGATGGTCGGATCGAGCGCCGCCTTTAACTCCAGCACCAGGCCGTCGAAGGCGTCCGCACTGAGTGGATCCAGCCCCGAGGTGGGCTCGTCGAGAAACAGCAGCTCAGGGTCGAGCGCAATGGCGCGGGCCAGCGCTGCACGCTTGCGCATCCCACCGCTGAGCTGGTTCGGACGCAGCAGGCCATCCTCTGGGGTGAGACCGACCAGGGCAAGCTTCACGCAGGCAATCTCGTCGATCAGCGTATCATCCAGATCGGTGTGCTCCCGCAGTGGCACACCCACGTTCTCGAGCACGCTCATCCCGCCGAACAGTGCGCCATTCTGGAACAGTACACCGATGCGCCGCCGCACCCTGAGGACCTCAGACCCGCTCAGTCCGGCTATATCCTGACCGAGTATCCGGACCCGGCCGGACGTGGGCTGCTGCAGCAACGCCATCTCGCGCAGCAGGGTCGTCTTACCGCTGCCGCTGCCGCCCACGATCGCCAGTATCTCGCCCTGACAGACACCGAGATCGAGGTTTTCATGGACCAGCTTCCGTCCAAACCGCATGGTCAGCCCCTGTACCGACACGACGCTCTCGGCGGATGCCGATGGTGCGACGTTCAGACTCATATCCCGAGCCTGCTGAAGGCCACCGAAAAGGCGGCATCCACCACGATCACTGCAAGAATTGATTGCACCACACTCATGGTGGTGCGACGGCCCACGCTCTCAGCGCTTCCCACGACCTGGAAACCCTGGTAACAACCGATGGTGGCGATGATCACTGCAAACACCGGTGCCTTTCCCAGTCCGACCAGATAGGAGTCCACCGAAACCGCCACCCCGATCCGGTCGATATAGGTCGAGAACGCAATATCGAGCTGTACGCTCGACATCAGCATGCCACCCATAACGCCCATGATATCGGCGAACACGGTCAACAACGGCAAGGCGATAAGCAGAGCAAGAAGTTTCGGCAGCACCAGCAGGTCCATCGGCGGGATGCCCATACTGCGCAGCGCATCGATCTCTTCGGTAACCTGCATGGTGCCGATCTGTGCCGTATAGGCCGAACCGGTACGGCCCGCGACGATGATCGCCGTGATCATCGGAGCCAGTTCGCGCACCATGGACAGCCCCACCAGGTCGGCAACAAACAGACTGGCCCCGTACTGTCGTAGTTGTATCCCGCCCTGATAGGCGATCACGATGCCGAGCAGAAAGGAAAGCAGACCGACAATCCCAAGTGCCTTGTAGCCCGCCTCGCCAAGAACATGCGTGATCTCCCGCCAGCGGATGCGCGAAGGCTGCATGATCAGGCGCATCCAGGCAACGCCCATCTCGCCGACAAATGCCAGCATCCCGATGCCGTTCAGGGCGATATCGACGCCACCACGCCCCAGCGCTTCGAGCATGTGCCGCCGCACCGGTCGCGGCACCTCGCCAGCATGCATCCCGGTCCCACGGACCAGTTCCAGCAGGCCGCCTGCCTTGCCTGAAAGACCATGCAACTCGACCGGGCGTTGTTCGACCTCCAGGGACGCCAGAAGGCGCTGCAACACCCAAGCGCCGCCGGTATCCATGCGCCCCACGCCATCAAGTTCTATGCGGATCGGTCCCTCTGGCCAGCGAACCCGGCTCAGGCCGGCCTCCAAACCAGCCAGGTGGCGCAGGGTCCAGTCGCCGCCACACACAGCGGTGCTTCCCTCGAGACGCAGGCTTGCGGCCTGCGCTGAATGTCTGTCGGACTGGCTCATCTACAACAACTGTTGCCGCTTTTGAGCGATCTGGCAACCGCCAGACGTGGATTCGGACCGACCGCATCGACACCCGGCATACCGGAAAGACAGATCAGGCCGCGGGCTCGAGGCCCGGCGCAATGCGCCTGCGGTGCCGTTCGCGCAGATACTCCAGCGTATAGACCGCCAGCCAGGCGTACAGCGTGACCGCCACAAACAGCCCCATGCGGACAAAGAACGCGGCATAGACGTCCTTGCCATTGTCACTGTCCTCGACCGCTGGACCCAGCAGGATCAGCATGGTCATGGCAACATTCATCCAGAAGGACGCCGGATAACTACTGGCAATAAGTCGATAGATCTTGCTGGCGATATAAACGCCGAACAGCAGCATCAGCCAGAAGAACATCCAGAGATTGGTGGAAATACCCAGCATCATCCAGAACAGAATAGCGAAACAGCCACCGAGGAAGGTGGAGCCGAGCAACTCCCGACCCGCACTGTGCGCATCCACCACCGAGCTTTGCTGACCCAGGGAGACCGACTTCATGATGATGGCGAGGTACGCCGTCGGATTCGTCAACGCAAGCAGGTAGGCCGGCAAGACGATCAGAGTGGCGCGCAACGCGATCCAGGTGGAGTTCTCCACGCCCGCCTTCGCAGCCGCGGGTGGTTTGGCGCCAGCGGGATCCTCAGGGAACCATGGGTAAACCATCCAGTGACAGGCCACCGCAACGGTGATACCGACGACCAGCGACTGGATGACCGTGGTGGCCAGTTGAAAACTGACCAGGCCAGCGGCAGAGATCAGGGTGAAGCCCACGGTGAGAAATGTCCCGATCAGGGCCTTGCCCATGTGCACGGTCACATAAAAACTGAAGTACAGGCCCAGCGCGACCAGCAAAACGGCCGAGAGTGGGTAATGCAACAGCATCGGGATCAGCAGCAGCCCCGTACCGAGCGATATCAGTACAGCCAGGATAAGACCGAAAAGGCTCTTTGGCCCCATCGGCGGTCCCGGTGTGGCAATGAGCAAAAGTGCGAAAAGCGGTGCGATAAACGGCAGCGGCAGTTCCATTGCGTAGGCCAGCGCCAGCGCCAGCGCGGTGCCGATGCTCAAGCGGAAAATGCGTCTGGCCTGGATATGCATGGCTAGGCCGGATGATCCTCAATAGGCATAGGAGAGCCAGCTCTTGAGCCTGATATAGGCCTTACCCAACATCCTGAGCAGTGCATGCCCTTCACTGTAGGCAATGACGTCGACCTGGCCACCGACGCGAACGAGGTCGCGCAGGTGCTCCCCCTGTCCGGGATCGAAACTGATGATGACCGGAAATCGCTGCGACTGGCGCAACCAGTCACGGTTGTTCTGAATCGTCGGCAAGGTACCGGCAGGCTGTGTCTGGCCGTCACTTACGCCAAGGCCGATACTGCGTATGCTGCCAGCAAAGATGTGGCCCGGGGCTGAATCGAGTGCCAATTCAACCGGGCTGCCAATCTTCAGATGACCGAGATTGTTCTCGGTGAACTGGGCGTCGATCCAGACATCATGGATGGCGATCAGGGTCATGACCGCTGCGCCGGCGTTGGCGTATTGTCCGACATCCGCCCGCAGGTCGGTGATCACCCCACGTGAAGATGCCGTCACCACAGTATTGCGCAGATCGAGTTCCGCTTTTTCGACCGCACTCATGGCCGCCTTGAGTTGCGCGTTGTCGTCTTCACTGCCACCCATCTGCTCGATAGCACGCTGGATCTCCGCCTCAGCCGCATCCACCTGGGCCTGCGCCGACTTCAGCGTCGCCTGAGAGACCTCCAGGCGTCGCACCGATATCGTGCCGGAATCCTCGCGATACAACCGTTGCTGGCGGTCGGCATCCTGTTTGGCCTTCAGCTCGTTGGCCAGCGCGACGCGCAGATTGGCCCGCGCCGACTCAACCCCGGCACTGCCGGCGCCCACCTGGTTGCGCGTATTCTGCAGATCGGACTGAGCCCGCTTCAGGGCGATCCGGTACTGAGAGGGATCAATCTCGAACAGGCGCTCGCCCGCCTCCACCTCCTTGTTGTTCTTCACCCAGACCTGCGTGACCAGGCCCGCGACCTTGGGCGCCACGCCGACCACGAAGCCCTGTACCCTCGCCTGGCTGGTGTAAGGCGTGTAGCGGTCCGAAACCAGATACCAGGCTAGGCTGAGCACGATCACAATCAGAATGAAAAACGTACCTTTCCTGACCGAACGGGCAGCGCCATTGTCGTCTGGCTTCTTGGCCTCCGGTTCTTTTGCGTTTGGCTTTTCCTCTACCGGATTCTCCGCGTCCGGCTTCCTGTTTTCGGGCTTTTCCCCGTCCACAGCGGTTTGTCGCTCTTGCTCACTCATTTGCTGGTGGCCCCGGAAGTTATTGCCTGTGAATCGATCCCACCCGATGGCAAGGGTGCGGTCAGCAGGTCGCCCCAATTGGTGCGCTCCTGCATGTCCTTGCGGACGTCCTCGGGAATCAGCTGCTCGATCGGCGTGACCAGCCATCCACCGCCAAGGGCCTTGTACAGACTGATGACCGAACTGATATGCGTGCCGTGGTTGATCAGCTGGCGTTCGGCCTGCGAAAAAAATGAGCGCTGCGCGTCCAGAACCCGCTGAAAATCAGCGTAGCCTTCGCGGTAGCGGGTGTTGGCGATATCCAGTGCGCGCTGCGCCGCAACCACCGTCTGATCCAACAAATCCTGTTGCTCGGCGGTCTTGACCACGCTGACCCCGGCGTCGTCGATTTCTCGCGCGGCCTGCAGCACCGTGTTCTGATAGCTTTCTATCAGCTGCTGCAGGAGCGCATCCTGCAGACGCACATTGTTGCGGATTCGGCCATGGTCAAACAGGTTCCATTGCACCGCCGGGCCGATACCCAGGCTGCCCGTATCCGGGCTGGCGCTGAGCGTATTGCCGGACCAGCCGATGCTACCAAGCAGCGAGACCGCCGGGTAGAAGTCGGCCTCCGCAATCCCGATCTGGGCCGACTGCGCCGCAACCTGTGAGGCGGCAGCACGAACATCGGGACGGCGTAGCAACAGCCGGGCCGGGATCTCGGGACTGCCGGTCGACCCGATATCGGGCAGCTTGTTGGCCTCGTCGGCCAGCTCCGGCAAATCACCCGGTGCGCGCCCCAAAACCACGGATAGTGCATTGCGGACCTGCGCCAGTGTCAGTTCAAGGCTGGGTATTGACGACAGCGTGGCCAGAAACTGGGTCTTGGCCTGCTGCACGTCCAGTTCGGAACCACCCCCGCTCTTGAAGATCTTGTTGGTGATGTCGAAACTGCGTCTCTGGATAGCCGCATTCTCATGCGCGATCTGGATGCGCAACTGCGTGGTGCGGTACGCGAAATACAGATCGGCCACCTGTGCACTGACCAGTACCTGTGCGGCCTGCTGGTCAGCGACCGAGGAGAAAAAGGCCGCATCTGCCGATTCGATTCCACGCTTGAAGCGTCCCCAGAAATCCAGCTCCCAGGATAGATTGAAACCCAGCTGGTAACTGCCAAAGTCCTGGCTGTCATTTGGAAGTGAGCCACCGCGTTGCTGCGTGTTGACATAGGCGACAGCACCCGAGGCCTGTTGCACCTGCGGATACAGACTGCTTCCGGCGATACCCAGACGGGCGCGGCTCTCGAGAATACGCAGCCCGGCGATGCGCAAGGAAGGGTTCTCCCTCTGAGCCGTTGCAATCAACTCGTTCACAACCGGATCATTGAACACCTGCCACCAGAAGCTCAGATCGACCTGTTCACCGTCGCCGGACTTATCGATCTGTCCGGGGCCGGGCAGCGATGCCTGCCACCGGGCCAGCCAGTCGACCTCGGGTTCCCGATAGTCCGGGCCCAGCGTGGTACAGGCACTTAGCACAAGCGCCCCCCAGACCAGGGCGACACGCATCAGCAGGAAACCGGCAGGTCTATGCATCTAAAGAACAGGGCCTGTTCGCGCTCGCAACGACATGGAAGGCGATAACCGCACCCGGTTCCGGATCGCGGTCAGGCCTGTCGCCCCCACGCCGCGAATCGGTTCTTGATTCAGATCCATCAGAAGTTTTCCACGTGTTACCAGTATCAAAGAGTACCAGTAATCGCCAATGGGGAAACCTCGAATGGAGTCCGCAGACGGCTTTCCGGCAACAACGACAGACCGGATATTCGAAGGCGTTACTTTCGCCCACTCGACACTGCCTGACCCGCAGAACATCTAAAGGATAAGCCGGCACGGTCGCTGTCTCGCTTTAACCAACAAACCGAGACACGACGAATATGGGCATGCTGAGCCGGTTCTCGATCAGGACAAGGCTGATCATCCTGACCGTTGATTTCATTGCAGTGGTCCTGCTGATCGGTGCAATGAACGTCTACGGCCTGGATCAGGGTCGTCGCGACCTCACGCGGATGCATGGTGAATTCCTGGCCGACGGGTTCAGTGTCTCCCAGATCCTCGAGCGACTCGGAGAGACCCGCATGCATATGCTGCTTGCCCTGCAGCATGACCCTGAAAACCCGGCGGTCGATCTGCACCGTCACCCCACGTCCGCGCATATCAAACGCATGCAGACTCACAGCGCCGAACTGACCGAAAGCTGGTCGGCGTTGCGACCAGGCATACTGGACAGTGACCTGGCGGAGTTGGGTTCGAGGTTTGACGAGGAACTGAGCGGATTCCTGAACAAGGCCCTGGCGCCCACGCTGAGCGCCCTCGAGGCGGAGGAATACGGCAGCGCGGTGCGCACGGCGACGAAGGTCGCACAAAAGCGCTATGTCGCCACCCGTCGGGCCGCCGAAGCACTACTCGAGGCCAAAGTCGCCCAGGGCGACGTCCTGATCGGGCTGGCGGATGACCGTTACCACACCAACATCACCGTCTTTTTCACACTGCTGGTCAGCGGCCTGATGCTGGCAATCTTCGTTGCCGTGTCCACGATCCGGAGCATATCGCATGCGGTGCATGCGCTGGACGCTGCAGCGGTTGCCATGGCGGAAGGCAGGCTCGCCATACGTGCCGACGAATCCGGGTCAGATGAACTCTCGGATGTGGCCCGATCGTTTAACAGGGTGGGTGACAAGTTTCGCGAGACCATCGAGGAAGTCGGCCATACGGTGTGTCGCCTGACCTCCTCAACGGATGAACTCACTGAAATCGCCACGACGACGACCGAGGCGGTAGGAAGGCAGCGGCAGGACACGGATCAGGTCGCAAGAGCGGTGCGGGAACTGTCGCTGGTGGTCCAGGATGTTGCACACGGCGCCAGTGATGCTGCTGTCGCCGCCGAATCGGCCGATACCGCCTCTGCATCCGGCAGGGTTGTCGTGACGCGCACCCGTGATGCCAATCACACCCTGGCAGCGGATGTGGAACGCGCGGCCGCCGTGATTGCCGAGCTGAGCGCGGACAGCCTGCAGATCGGCTCGGTGCTCGACGTCATTCGGGGAATCGCAGAGCAGACCAACCTCCTCGCACTGAATGCCGCGATCGAGGCGGCACGGGCCGGTGAACAGGGTCGTGGTTTTGCGGTGGTCGCCGACGAAGTGCGCACCCTGGCGAGCCGCACGCAACAGTCCACCGAAGAGATCCAGGCCATGATCGAACGCCTTCAGGGACGCAGCCAGGATGCCGTCGAGGTGATGGACAATGGGCGCAAGAATGCCGAGGCCTGTGTCGCGCAGGTCGCTGAGGCGGAGGAGGCCCTGGCACAAATTTCGGAAGCGGTCGCATGCATCAATGCCCTGAACGCACAAATAGCGACAGCATCTGAAGAACAGCGTGCAACGACCGAGTCGATCGATGCCAGCCTCTCCGGCATAAGCGACATCGCCGATGAGACGGCTGGCGATGCGGCCAGAACGCTCGAATCGGCCAAACAACTGGCCGAACTGGCGGCCCGCCTGCGCGCTTACTCAGAGGCCTTCGAGACATCGGCCTGAATCGGGACAGGCCGACTAACTTCCGGCAGGCTGCGCACCGCCGTCGTCGGCCGATCCGGCCCCGGATTCATCGGGCTGGTCATCAGAAACCCAAGCCATGAAAAGCTGATAACCGAGGGCGAGCAGCACCGCACCGAGGAACAGACCGATGAGGCCGGCTGAAACCATCCCCCCAAGGGCACCGAGCAGAATGATAGGCATGGGGGCGTCGACGCCGCGGCCGAGCAGGAGCGGTTTGAGGACATTGTCGGCCATGCCTGCGACCAGCAGATACACGGTCCAGACAACGTTCATCATGGTGGAATCACCGCTCCACCACAGGTAGGCGATTGCGGGCAGTGATATGACCGCCGCGGGCAGCTGGGCGATACCAAACAACAGGACCACGACCGCCAGTATGCCGGCCATCGGGATACCGGCCGCGATGAAGCCGACCCCCAGCAACAAGGCCTGGATGAAGGCGACGCCAATCACCCCGGTCGCCACCGACCGGATGGTGGCGGTCGAAAGTTTGTGCATTTCCGTTGCTTTTTCTGGCCCGGTGAATCGTCTGATGATCGCCAGCATGGCCGCACTTCCCGATTCACCATATGCCAACATGATCCCGGCGATCACCAGCGACCCGAGA
>Ga0316201_10001900_pt1 | contig 14531 bp, 13 predicted proteins | sample CS6wburrow_MG_FD_204516 | JGI IMG/M metagenome (GOLD analysis project Ga0316201, IMG submission 204516) | Coastal sediment microbial communities from Delaware Bay, Delaware, United States - CS-6 worm burrow | ecosystem: Environmental > Aquatic > Marine > Coastal > Sediment | place: USA... | reverse complement strand
AAAGGGATATTGGCCGGAAGGCAGAAGGCCAGCAGCAGGCCCGTCAGCAGGGCGGAGCCATCCAGGTGGGTGGGCCTGGTTTTCAAAATGAAGCGCTGGATCAGGTATTCGAACAGGATGCAGGAGGCCACTGAAACGCTGCTTACTATGATCATCCCCAGGCCGAAAAAATAGACAGATACAGCCAGGGCCGGAAGAAGTGACAGGATCACCCCATACATCAGTTTAGGGACCGTTTCGTCCGTATAGGCATGAGGTGAAGGTGATACAATGAATTTATTCATCTCTAAGTATAAAGTTTCTTAAACAGCTAGCCTTGCTCTTTTTAGTTTACCGACTTCAGCTTTTCCCAGCCTGATGTAGTCCAGAAGGGGCCGGGAAGAGGGACAGGTGTAACTGCAGCTTCCACATTCGATGCAGTCCATAACCTTCTCCGCTTCCATTCGTTCAAACAGGCTCTTTTCCGAGAGGCTCATTAAGAGGTAGGGCTCGAGTCCCATGGGACATACTCCCACACATTTTGTGCAACGGATGCATGGCAGGACCTCCTTACGCCGGGCTTCTCGTTCATCCATCAGCAGAATTCCGGAGCTTCCCTTCACGATGGGTACCTCCAGAGTGGAAATGGCTTTTCCCATCATGGGACCTCCATTGATCACTTTGGCTGTATGCTGCGGTAAGCCTCCGGCCTCTTCCACCAGGGTGGATACCGGGGTGCCGATCCTGACCAGAAAATTGGAGGGTTTTTCCAGGGATTTACCCGTAACGGTAACCACCCGTTCAATCAGGGGCCGGTTTTTCATGACTGCCTCATAAACGGCCAGCGCAGTACCCACGTTAAATACGACCACACCCACATCAATGGGCAGTCCCCCCGATGGCACCTCTCTTTTAAGCAGGGCCTGAACCAGCTGTTTTTCGCCTCCCTGGGGATATTTCACCTTCAGTCCCTGAACGCTCACCGGGCTGCCTTCCACCACCTGTTTCATCTTAGTGATGGCATCCGGCTTGTTGTTTTCAATGCCGATGATGGCCTTTTCCACTCCCAGTCCTCTCATCAGAAGCTGTATTCCGGAGAACAACTCTTCCGGGCGCTCCAGCATCAGTGCGTGGTCGGCTGTCAGATAGGGTTCACATTCCACCCCGTTGATTATCACGTACTCGGCAGTTTTCCCCTTGGGAACCATTAGCTTGACATGACTGGGAAAGGTAGCTCCGCCCAATCCCACGATCCCTGCTTCCAATATCTTTTTCTGAATATCTTTTGCATGAAGTACTGAATTTCTTACCAGGTCGTCCGAGCGGTCGATGGTCTCCAGCCACTGGTCACCCTCCACCTGGATCTGCACTGCCATTTTACGATAACCGGTGCTGTCCATAAACTCATCGACCTTGAGCACTTTCCCCGAAACGGAGGAGTGGATATTGGTGGATACAAATCCCTCCGCCTGGGCAATCAACTGCCCCACCTTCACCTGGTCGCCACGGTTTACAAGCACTTTGGCAGGGGCGCCCAGGTGCTGCGACAGGGGAATTACCGCGATTTCCGGAGGGGGAAGTTCCTTTATTTTTAAACCTGCCGATAGTTTATGTTCTGGAGGGTGGACCCCACCCCTGGAAAATGTTTTGAGACTCATGTAATCGCCTGTTTATATTCTCTCTAACTTTTTTCGATTTTGCTTGGCTCTACCACTTCCTTGATCCTGGGTGGCGGAAAATTCAGTTCCAGGATGGCATCGGTCGGGCACTCCGGCACGCATTTCCGGCACAATACACATTTATCCGAATCAATAAATGCCTTGTTATTCTCCATGGTTATGGCGTCATACTTACAAACCTTGAAACATTTGGAGCATCCGATACAGGCCACGCTGCAATTTTTCTTGGCCACTGCGCCCTTCTCCTCATTAATGCAACTCACAAAAATTTTCCGGTCCTTTTTATTTTTCTTTCTGAGCTCGATAATATCTCTGGGACAGGCCTCCACACAGGCTCCGCAGGCGGTACAGGCATCATCTATTACAACAGGCAGACCGGTGGCAGGATCCATGTGGATGGCGTCGAAGTTGCATACAACCACACAGTCGCCGCATCCCAGGCAGCCAAAGGGACATCCTCCTTCGCCGGCGTAAAGGCTATGGGCAATGGCACAGGTGGGCGCCCCATCGTATTCTGTAAGCCTCGGCCTGAATTCCGGGGTGCCGTTGCAGCGGACCACCGCTACCCTCGGTGCCTGCTCGACGGCTTCTCTTCCAAGGATGGCCGCAGCCTTTGACATGGTCTCATTCCCGCCAACCGGGCAAAAAAGATCTTCCCAGGATTCCGACTTCACCAGGGTTTCTGCAAAATTGTGGCAACCCGGGAACCCGCAACCGCCACAATTGGCTGCGGGGAGCACTTCTTCCACCTGGTCAATGCGCGGATCCTCATATACTTTGAATTTCTGAGCCACCAGGTAGAGTATGATGGCGGCGGCGGCCCCTATGGCCACCAGGGTAAGAATGGTATAAATTATAATCTGGCTCATTGCACGCTAACTGTTTTCTTGATGCTAAAGGTGAATGACTTGGATAAGCGATTACGGAACAGGTAGAGCAGGAGGTAATAGGGAACAATGGACAGCAGGGCCACTAAACCGGCCCTGAGCTCCTGCGCGCCTGCGGCAAGCATCCCCATTAGTACAACCATCAGAATAAGAAATGGGTACACATAGCCCATTAGAACAGCTTTGAAGCCCAGGTGATTTGCCACCTGCACAAAAACCGGATCTCCCTGCTTATAAGTAGCTCCGTGAAGGGGGACATCCAGATACTTTTCCTCCTGGTCGGCCGCACTGCATGCTCCTTTGGCATAGCAACTGGAACAGGCCGAGACCCGGTCGATTTTCACATGCGCCGTGTCACCCTCTATACGCTCGATGATCCCCTCGTGCTCAATCATGAGCACAAAATTATTGATGTTGGATGAATCTCACCTGCTGAAGGTCATATTAATCTGCTTTCATGACTATTTATTCTCGATATAAATAGTTATGATTCCTTTTACATTATTTTTGTTGGCGTAATTTTTGACGAAAAGTGAGCTATTATAACGGAGTCTTAAAAAAAAACTTAGATATGAGTAGGAATAGAGTTGTTTTACATATCATTTATTTGATTCCATGGGTACTGTTTTCCGCATGCAGCGAAAAGGAGAATGAGGATCCCACCGTTGAAGTGGTAAGCCCGGCACATGGTTCATCCATTATGCAGGGAAATCTGGTAAGCGTCCGGGCTGAGGCAGAGGATGTGGACGGCTCCATCACGGAAATAAGCATATATGTCCAGGGTGAAAAGGTGGCCAGCGCAGAAGCTTCCTCCCTGGTGTATGTATGGTCTACCGCTGATCTGGAGATTGCGGGCTATGCTCTGAGTGCTACCGCCAAGGATAATGACGATGCCCAGGTGGCAGCGAATATTACCGTGCTGGTGGATAGCCCTGGAGGCTTAAATCCCGGGTTGAACTATGGAACAGTCAGTGATATTGACGGGAACGAGTACGGGACCATTGAAATTGGCGATCAGACCTGGATGGCGGAGAATCTGAAGGTACTTCATTATGCGGATGGAAGTCCCATACCCCTGGTGAGCGATGAAGCAGAATGGGGGGCTCTTTCTGCTGACGCGAAGGCCTATTCCTGGTATGATAATCTCAGCGGCTACAGTGACACAACGGGAGCCCTCTACACCTGGGCGGCGGCCATGAACGGCTTGGCCGGTATAGATACGGTCCCCAGCGGGATCCAGGGAGTGTGTCCCGATGGCTGGCATCTGCCCAGCGACGCAGAGTGGAAAGTACTTGAGATGTTCCTGGGAATGAGTCAGGCCCAGGCCGACAATTATGAGTGGCGCGGAAGCGACCAGGGAGGCCAGTTGAAAGAGCTTGGATTTTCCAAATGGGAAGTGCCCAATGCCGGAGCTTCCAATTCAAGCGGATTTACTGCTATACCTGGAGGATTCCGGGGAAATAAGGGAAAATTCTACAGCCTGGGTCACTATGCAACCTTCTGGACAACAAGCGAGCATAGCGGAACCGGAAAAGCCTGGTACCGCACGCTTTATTACGACAAAGAATCGGTCTACCGTCAGTACAACTATAAAAACCAGGGATTTTCGGTTCGTTGTGTACAGGACTGAATAAGGCTTAAAACAGCCATCCCAGGGTAAAATATACGGATTGCTGACTGATGCGGTTGTCGGGCTCTTTATGGAAGTCCGAGAAGCTTTTCTGAAACCAGAGGCCCATCTGGATATTCATAACTTCCATCCCGAAGCCATAAATGAGTCCATACTCATTTCTGTTGAAATCGGTCTCAAAATCGATGGGAGTCACTGAAATCTGACCACCGAAATGGGAGCTGAAATATCCGCCGACCTGTGCGTATCTCCGGACCATCTGATCCTCATCGCTCATTAAAAGCAGGTTTAGGGGTGCGGTAATGGTGTGGGTGCGAAGTACTCCATCCATGTGTTTACTCCCCCTGGTTTCATAGAGGATTTCGGGCTGGAGATGAAAGTTTCCGCTTAAGCGGATATTGGTCATCAGGCCGCCGCCTGCGGCGAAGATGGATTTTCCGGTAAAGTACTGATCCCGGTAATTGTGATGGCTGGATCCAAGGTTGAGCCGCAATCCCAAACGGAAGCTTTTTACACTGCTGACAGGGTCCTCTCCCTCTTCCACTCCGGTCAGCTCTGACAGAGGCTCCCGGGAGGAAAGATAGAGTGTGGCTTCGCTCATATAATTGGTCACCATGGCCATTCCCTCATAGTCCAGTTTCTCAAAAGTATCTTCCGGTTTGTGGTAGGGGGATTCTGTTCCAGTGTTGGGTGCAATGGATGGAATTCCGTATTTCCCAAAGGGTGCGGTGTCGGTGCGTTGTTCAATGGCGCTGTTGGCCTTTGTAATCCGGAGGCCATATTTTCCGGCCAGTTCACCCACCAGGTGATCCGAATCTTCCAGCAGTTTGATCCCCTTCAAGTCCAGTCCACCATGGGCCTTGACCATGCCCACCATATCCAGGCTGAACATCAGTTTTATCCGGTGCGGAGCCACCACCGACTCTTCCAGGAAATGGGTAGAACCAAGGAGTCCGCTCTCCTCGCCGTCAAAGGCTACCAGGATCACACTTCTGCCCAGCTCGCCCTCCCTTTCCAAAAGATTACGTCCGATCTCAATGAGGGAGGCGGAACCGGTGGCATTGTCATCCGCCCCATTGTACACTAAGGTATCTCCATCTTTTGTTTTCCAGCCCAGGTGATCATAATGCGCCCCAAGTACAATATATTCCTCCCTCAAATCAGGATCGCTCCCCCGGATGACTCCCACCACATTGTTGCCTGAAATATTCAGGATTCCCATCCTGGCAGTGAAGGGATGCAGGTAGCGCCCGTCCAGTGGCTTTATGCCAGCCATTTCAAACTGTTCGGCGATATAGCGTGCAGCTTCCAGGCCCTGGGGGGAGCCAAAGCCGCGGCCCAGAAGGGCGTCTGATGCCAGAAAGCTTACATGAGTTTTCAGTGCCTCCGGAGTGGTCGTGAATTGTGCGCTGAGGGACAGAGAAATGGACAGCGCTGCGGTAAGTAGAAGAGTTAATCTGGACATGGACCTAACAGTTTTAACAGAGCCCAAAGTAGGTATATTTGGCTTAGAAATGAAATGGGGGAGCCTAGCTTATTTTTGCCCAGTCGATTCGTCCGGGATTCCCTTTTTTAATGTGTTTGGCAAAGAGGAAGTTTTTTTCAAGCTTCAGCTCAGGATCTTCCTCGATGATTAGCTCGGCCGTGTCACGGGCCAGATGGAGGATCTGGGTATCCCGGCCCAGGTGGGCAATCTTCAGGTTAAAGGGAATCCCACTCTGCTGGGTCCCCTCGATATCCCCCGGTCCACGCAGCTTCAGGTCCACCTCGGCTATTTCAAAGCCGTCATTTGTTTCTACCATGGTCCGGATTCGCTTTCTACCCTCCTCCGAGAGTTTGTAGCCCGACATCAGGATGCAATAGGATTGATCCGCACCACGTCCCACCCTGCCCCGGAGCTGGTGCAGTTGCGAGAGTCCAAAACGTTCAGCACTCTCAATGATCATGATGGTGGCATTGCTTACGTCCACCCCTACCTCGATCACCGTGGTGGCTACCATAATATGCGTACGACCTGCCACAAAATGGGCCATGGAAGCCTCTTTTTCCTCCGGCTTCATCTTTCCGTGGACCACGCTCACCTGGTACTCGGGAGGAGGGAAGGCACGGGAAATACTTTCAAGTCCATCTTCCAGGTCCTTGTAATCCATCGATTCGGACTCCTTGATCAGGGGGTAAACAATGTAGGCCTGTCGGCCCAGGGCCAGCTGCTTTTTCAGGAATCCAAAGACCATCAACCTTTTTGAATCGTAGGAGTGGCGTGTGATCACCGGTTTTCTTCCGGGAGGAAGTTCGTCAATCACCGATACATCCAGATCCCCGTAAAGGGTCATGGCCAGTGTCCGGGGAATGGGAGTGGCGGTCATTACGAGCACATGGGGAAGCAGATCGGCCTTTTTCCAGAGCCGGGCCCGCTGAGCGACTCCGAAGCGGTGCTGTTCATCGATGACCACCAGTCCAAGCCGCTTGAACTGGACAACATCTTCGATGACGGCATGGGTGCCTATGAGGATATTCAGACTGCCGTCCAGCAAGCCTTCATGGATGGGAACCCTCTCGGATTTTTTAACGGATCCGGTCAGCAGTTTCACCTGCACATCCATTCCGTCCAGAAAAGTACTGATACTCTTGAAATGCTGCTGTGCCAGGATCTCTGTGGGGGCCATTATGCAGGCCTGGAAGCCGTTGTCTATGGCAATCAGCATGGACATCAGTGCCACCAGGGTCTTTCCGCTTCCCACATCCCCCTGCAAAAGCCGGTTCATCTGTCTTCCCGATCCCATGTCCCTGCGAAGCTCTTTCATTACCTTTTTTTGAGCCCCGGTAAGCTCAAAAGGAAGATATTCTCTGTAGAAAGTGTTGAAGTTTTCTCCCACGGTTTCGAATATATTTCCGCGAAAGCGCCTGTTCCGCTCTGTCTTTCCCTGCAGGATGTTCAGCTGGATGTAAAAGAGCTCCTCAAACTTGAGACGAAGTTCGGCCTTCTTATACTGGCCTGTGGTATCCGGAAAGTGGATCTGGCGCATGGCAGTATCCAGGGTAACCAGCGACAGCTTCTGTAAAAGCCAGGCCGGAAGGGTCTCTTCAAATTTCTTTGGAAGCCCTTTGATCAGGTTGGCCATCAGTTTACTGATAGCCCTGGAGGTGAGGTAGTGGTCCTTCAGTTTTTCGGTGGTGGAGTATACGGCCTGCAGCCGGGAGCTGACCACGTGTTTTTTTTCAGGATCCTCCAGTTCCGGGTGCACCACATTCAGCCTGCGCTGGTAAACCGAAGGCCTGCCGAATACCACCAGCTCCTTCCCCACAGGGTAGTTTTCGGGAATCCATTTGGCCCCTCTGAACCAGACCAGCTCCAGGTGTCCGCTGCCATCTTCAAAATCTGCCACCAGGCGCTTTCCCTTTCCCTTTCCTGCGGAAGCATAAGCCTTGATTTTACCTTTTATCTGGACATAGGGCATATCCGCACGAATCTCCGATATTTTGTAAAAGCGGCTGCGGTCCACATAGCGAAAGGGGTAGTAAGTAAGCAGATCTTCCACCGTGTTTATTTTCAGCTCCTCCCGGAGCAGATCGGCCCGTTTGGGGCCCACTCCCGGAAGAAACTGAATGTCTTGTTGCAGATATTGTTGCATGCGTGAAGCAATTTATGTAAAATTAGCATATTGCAGTAATAAGCCATGACCTGGCGGGCATTCAAATATATAGCGCACCTGTTTTACAGGAGACACCGGAAGGGGCACGGGATTCACTCCCCCTACCTGTTCGGGTTTATAAACGGTGTCATCTTTAATTCGGACCGGGTGAGCTTAGCTCCGGGGATAACAGCGGAGCACCGCAGGCTGCGTGCAGAAGACCCCTTTGTCCGGTCTTCCTCGGTCTCCCTGAAATATGGCTTCCTGCTCTACCGGATCAGCAGGTGGTTCCGGCCGGAGGCGATAGTTGAACTGGGCAGCGGTGTGGGCATCAGTACCGTCTACCTCGCTTTGGGATCGCCCGAAACGCCTTTGCACAGCATTGAGAGAGATAAAGACAGAGCCGCACGGGCCGCACAGCTGATTTGCAGATATTGCCCCGGACCGGTCTCCATTCACTGGGGTGAAATGGAAGAGAAACTGGAATATATTCTCCCCCAGCTTCCCCGGCGCTTTATGGCCTTTGTGGATGGCAATCACCACTATGAACCCACGGTGGAGTATATCAGGAGGATTCTGGAGAGAGCGGGGGAGGAGTCGGTGATCGTTATGGATGATATCTACTGGTCCAGGGGTATGTTCAGGGCCTGGAAAGAAGTAAGTTCCTGGCCGGAGGTGCAAGTGAGTATAGATCTGTTTCATATGGGGATCCTGCTCCTGAAGAAGGACCTGCCCGAAACAAAAATTAAAATTAAGTTTTAAACCTTTTATGGAATAAATCTTCTTATTAATATGTATTTTCGTCTACAATTTATTTAATTATGGAAACAATTATCAGTCTGGATAAGATTGTCAAAAATTACTATATAGGTTCGATTGTCGTGCAGGCACTTCGATCAGTGGATATTGATATCAAGAAAAATGAGTATGTAGCCATTATGGGACCTTCAGGGTCCGGGAAATCGACCCTGATGAATCTGGTGGGAGCCCTGGATACCCCCACAAGCGGGGAGTATATCCTGAATGGAACCGATGTGAGTAAGATGGACGACAACAGGCTGGCCGAGATCCGGAACCAGGAGATAGGGTTTATATTCCAGACCTTTAACCTGCTGCCAAGATATACGGCCCTGGAGAATGTGATGCTGCCGCTGGTTTATGCAGGTACTTCCAAGACGGAACGGACGGAACGGGCAATTAAAACACTTGGCGAAGTGGGGCTGGCGGACCGGATGGATCACAAGCCCAATGAGTTATCGGGTGGACAGAGGCAGCGGGTGGCTGTGGCCCGGGCACTGGTGAACAATCCTTCTATTATCCTGGCCGACGAACCCACGGGAAACCTGGATTCAAAGACTTCGGTGGATATCATGAAACTCTTCGGTCTGATCCATGAAAAGGGAAATACCATAATTCTGGTAACTCATGAGGAGGACATCTCCCGCTATGCCCACCGGATAATCCGCCTGCTGGACGGAGAGATCGACAAGATTGAAATCAATAAGAATCCCAGGAAATAAAAAAATCCGGCATTTATACCAAAGGAGGCGATAAGGGCAAAACTTCCCTTATTGGAGGAAGGCGCGTACCCAAGTACCATAAACGCATCGAAGCTTATGGTACGGTGGATGAGCTTATGGCCCACACCACCCTGTTGCGCGATCTGGTCCAGGATGAACAGATCCGGGACGAGCTGCTCAGCATTCTGAATATCCAGATGGCAACCGCCGCAGTGCTGGCGGCCGATTGTGATGATTGCCCCGTAGAAATACCGGTGGTGGGTGACAAACAGGTGGCCTTTCTGGAAGAAAGAATTGACGAAATGGATGCTTCTCTGGAACCACTGCGCTCCTTTATTATTCCGGGAGGTAACCAAAGCGTGTCCCAGGCCCACATCGCCCGGACGGTTTGCAGAAGATGCGAGCGGACCATTCTCAAGCTCGCCCAAGATGTTAATATCCAGGAAGATATCATTCGTTTTTATAACCGGCTTTCCGATTATTTTTTCGTACTTTCCCGTAAAATTGCTCAGCTTTCAGGCGTCAAACAGGAACCTTGGAATCCAGGCTTGTAAGAATAGATTTTTTTTCTAAATTTGCCGCTCTTAAAGGCAGTTTAAAATTAATTGAAAAACGTAGATGTACTGGACTCTGGAATTAGCTTCGAAACTTGAAGATGCACCGTGGCCTGCCACCAAGGATGAGTTGATTGACTTTGCAATCAGATCAGGTGCACCCATGGAAGTTATTGAAAATCTACAGGAGATCGAGGATGAAGGAGATGTCTATGAAAGTATTGAAGATATCTGGCCCGATTATCCCAGCAAGGACGATTTCTTTTTCAATGAGGATGAGTACTGATTCTGGCTTTTCCCTTTCTATTTCCACACAAAAACATCCTCCCAGCGCAGGGGGCGCCAATTCTCAAGCCATTTGAAATCACTCAGAAGTGCCTCCTCGGGTGGGAACCTTTCCAGGGGATAATAGGTGCCATCAGGTTGTGTGGTATATACCACCCTCGAAATCTGATTGTCTTTCAGGTAGATGGTCAGATCTGAACAAACCGTTTTATTGGCACCCACGATGACGTCCTCGTCCGTGGCATAATAAATGGTCTGACCATTTCCAGTCACCAGAAGCCTGTCCAGTTTATTATCCACAAAAAAACCTGTCATCTCTTTTCCTCTCATCTGGTCGTATTTTGTCGAATCTTTCTGGGAGGCTACCAAAGCTACCCCGCTTAAGTGCATGCGATTCAGTTTCTGGTCCATCATATATATCCTCATATGATTGGAGGTCAGTTGATTCTGATCGGACCAGAGCACCGGTTCTCCGTAAAAATCAAATAGGCTGTCGGCTTCCACATAGACCAGTGAATCGCACATGACCTGCAGATCGCTGCGGAATATTTTCACCTTATAATAGGCCTTCAGGATTCTGCTCTGCTCCTTAAATTCCGGATTCTGCATGGAGAACAGGGTATCCGCATGAATATACATGGTATCGGCACCATCAATCTGTATCATCAGGGCACTATCTGTGACCATGGCCGTTTCCTGTTCGCTGTAGTAAAGGCCGAAATGACCTTTCAGGGTCATATTCTCGGCAGTGTCGATCAGCTCCACATTGGAGTTGGCCCTTCCAAATCCCAGTTCTGCCTCGTAATAGAGGGTATCCCCCCTGAGGATCCGGCCTCCCTCTTCCATGTAGGCATTTTTGCTTACATAGGAGATATCCTGCCTGGTATCGTACCATCCGTTCTCGCAATAGATATAGCGTCCCTCGCCGGTGATTTCAGTGGGACCGCTGAAGTAGGAGATCTCCGTCCGGGTATCATACTTCATGCTGTCGGTATAGATGGTGTAGTCGGGATTAATTATTACCACAGAATCCATAAAATAGAATATTTCCTTGTCCAGGATAAAACGCCCCCTGCCACTGGTGAGCCTGCTGTCCTGCTGGGTAAGAATCCCGCCTCCCATGTAGTAGGCGATACCCGCATTGCGGTTATAATTAAGGGAATCGGTAAGCAGGGTAATATCTTTATTTACCAGCTTCACATTGTTCCTGACCCGGGCAAGTTTGGTAATCCCGTTGTAATAGGCCAGATCGCCGGTCAGTGTCAGGGTGTCGGCCTGCTGCACCCTTACATTGCTGAAGGCATCCACGGAAGTGGTGGCCGGATAGAAATAAGCTGAATCGCAGCTCATCACCACATCTTCATGTTTGAGCCGCACATCGCCAATCAGTTTCCGGGCATCTTTCCCGATCTTTACGTCGAAGGCGGTAAGGTCTGCGTTCAGGATATCAATGGTGGTCTGTCCCCACAGCGGTGAGGCGGGAGCCAGTAAACAAAGCAACAGCAGGCCGGGGGCCAGGGATCGCTTATGCCGGGAAGAGCTCATCTCTGACTGCTCAACTGGCCGGATGCACTGCAATTACTGTAAGCGGGATCTATTCGGATATAGGTGGATGCTTTCTTTTCCTCGTACCATGCGTTTATCACTTCCATGTTTTTTTGGGCCAGGGCCATATTCTGCAGCAGCATATAGTCCTGCTTGAGATTGGCGCGATGCGGCTCGGTTCTGGACTTCAGAAAGAGCATTTTATAACAGAGCTTGTGATTGTGGTCGGTGGACTCATAGGGCTCACTTAGATCATTCACCTCCATATTCCGGATCATATAGTAATCCTTGGTGGGCAGCTGGTCCAGTTCAAAGGTGGAGGCCTGGGTCTGCGGATTCACAAGCAATCCTCCGTTAACACTTGTCTTCGGATCCTCGGAGTAGCGTTTTGCAGCCCAGGCGAAGGAGATGGAGTCGGCTTCGATCACCCGTTTCAGGCTGTCCATTTTCGCTATGGCCAGCTGCTTGGCATTGGCGTCTGCTTTCGGATTCATCAATATATGCCTGGTATTGGCCCGGTCGCCCCTTCGTTCAATCATTTGTATGATGTGAAAGCCAAAGGAGCTTTCCACTATTTTAGAAACCTGTCCTGCCTTTAGTGACCAGGCTTCGTCAGCGTAAGCTTTATCCAGCTGGGAGCGCACCATAAATCCTATTTCTCCCCTGCGTGCAGCTTCGGGTGCTTCTGAATAGAGTATAGCCAGTGTCCCGAAATCTTCTCCCTCCTGAACACGCTTCCGCAGTTCAAGTAGCCTCTCCTTTACCTCAAAAATGGCTTCTTCACTGTATTGAGGATAGGCCACTATCTGCGCCAGCTCCACCTGGGTATTGATATAGGGGATGCTATCGGGATCCAGGGAGCGGTAGAAGCTTTTTACATCGGAAGGAGTGGTGGTGACATCCGCAATAATGCTCTGGCTCACTTCCTGGGTGATCATCTGTTCCTGGATGGCTTCTCTGAGATCGTCCTTGATATCAAAGATGGATTTGTTGAAATAGGACTCCATCTCCTGCTCGCTTCCAAACTGGCTGACGAAATAGTCAAGCCGGGACTCCATCTGCAGCTCCACCATGCTTGGTCCAACCTCCACACTATCTATCTTGGCCTGGGCCATCAGAAGCTTTCGTTCAATAAAACTATTGTAGATATCGCAGCGAATATTACTGCTTAAAGACTGTCCCGACATTTTCATCTGCAGGTATTCCTGCTCAATATCTGACTGGAGGATATGAAAATCTCCCACAACCCCTATCACCCTGTCAATAACCAGTGGCTGGGCCATGGCATGGAAAGACAGGAGTGTCCCCAGCAAAATAAAAACTCTTTTTTTCATCATCGTATCAGTATATTTCAAACTGGTTTTTGCTTACCCCATCGGTATATACCTTGTGCTCCAGCTCCTTTATGAATTTTATTTTTCTCTTATTCAGAATAATAGTGATAATGTCTTTCTGAACCATCTCCACCGGAGCCACTTCACCTACAGTGAGGTATTCGCTAAAATGCACCAGGTAACGGAAGAGTGAATCGGTTCTTTCAATATTGCGGTAGCTCCTCAGGTATCTCTCCGGATCTGAGATCCTCATGGGCAACTGATCTTTGATGGAGGCGAAATCCACCCAGGTATCATTAAAATTGCTGTATTTCTCTGCATAGGTCCGGCAATAGCTCTCCATCTGATCCAGGTCCTCAGGACGGTTATTCCATGACCAGCGTCTGAGCTGATCCAGTTGAGGAGCTGAAAGGGGAATTTTTACAAAGGTGCCTTTGATGATATTCCGGTCCAGCAGGAAGTTGTTGGGATTTTCGTCGTAATAGGCTTGTATCTCACTTTCTTTCACCACGGTATCCATTTTTTGCTGAAGCAGTTTCTGACGGTAGGTGTAAATCAACAGGGAGCGGTAATACTCTTCCATCTGTTTTTCGAAATCCATCTGCTCTTCCGTAAGGGACTCTTCGGCTCTGTGCTTCATCAGCTGATCTTTTACCCAGGTCTCCGTGTAGCGCTTCGCCAATTGCATGCTGTCCTGTGCATTGGTTCCCGAGGGAATTACTTTTTGCAGGTCAGAAGGGTAAAGGTAGGTTTCGAAAGCCCGGGCAACCGGCTCCTCCATGTTGCTTTCCTCAAACAGGGTGCAGCTCTGGAAAAGGAAAGCAAAAAGCAATAAACAAGCTGTCAGGCTCCTCATCCCTATGGGTTTATTTGTTTCAGGACTTCCTGGTTCACCGTAAGCGGGTACTTTGCCTTAAGGGCTTTCAGCCATTCTGCCTCCAGGTATTCCTGGTAATCGGAAGTAATCTGGCCGCGTGCCTCATCCAGTTTTTTGGGTTCGGGCGCCCTGACTCCTTTTACGATCACAAAGGTACTGTTCTCTCCCTCTTCAACAAGGGCTCCGGGACCACTTTTTCCCTCCTGCGCATCAATCATCTCATTTTCCCCTTTTTCTACCAGGAAGTGGGTCAGACGAACACAGGGAATGGTATCCGAACTGCAATACTTCTCATTCAGGGCTTCCTGATCCAGCTTGCCCCTGGCAATTTTCTTGTAGGCGCGCCTGATTCCATCCAGATCTGCCTGGCCGGTGCACTCCACAATATAAGCATCTGTGCGCTCCTTCCACATATAGTTTTTCCGGTGCTCCCTGTGAAAAGCCTCCAGCCCCAGGGTATCCGTAAGAGCCAGGGACCAGACTTTTTGATCCATAATGTCGAAGAGCAGGATTCCATCATGATACTCTTCATATATATGCCTGAATTCCGGGTATTTTTCAGGCAATTTCTGCTCTTCATAGGTAAGGACCAGCTCATCTGAAAAACTT
>Ga0316201_10001898_pt1 | contig 14546 bp, 14 predicted proteins | sample CS6wburrow_MG_FD_204516 | JGI IMG/M metagenome (GOLD analysis project Ga0316201, IMG submission 204516) | Coastal sediment microbial communities from Delaware Bay, Delaware, United States - CS-6 worm burrow | ecosystem: Environmental > Aquatic > Marine > Coastal > Sediment | place: USA... | reverse complement strand
GAACGGCATACACCGATCGGCTGGAAGACGACCGCACATTCGGCCAGCAGGAACTCAAGAAGCACGGCGTTTCTATTATCCCGTTCGAAGAGTTCAGCGACTTCGACTCGGCCATTGAATACGTACGCGCAAACCCCGCGCCCTACGTGATTAAACCCAGTGGGGAGGCGCAGAACATCAAGCGCCTGTTGTTCGTCGGCCAGGAGGACGACGGCATGGACATCGTCCACGTGCTCGAGTCCTACAAGGCCGTGTACTCCGATACCGTGAAGGTATTCCAGTTGCAGCGGCGGATGCGTGGCGTCGAAGTTGCCGTGGGCGCGTTTTTCAATGGCTCGGACTTCATGATGCCGATCAACATCAACTTCGAGCACAAGCCGCTCTTTCCCGGCAACATCGGCCCCGCAACCGGCGAAATGGGCACCTGCATGTACTGGAGCGGGCCGAACAAGCTGTTTTCGGCGACGCTGGCGAAGCTCAAAAACCGGCTCGCCGAGGAAGGCTACGTGGGCTACATCGACGTCAACTGCATTGTTAATGGCAACGGTATCTACCCGCTCGAGTTCACAGCACGCTTCGGTTATCCGACGATCAGCATCCAGAGCGACGGTATCTCCATGCCGATTGGCGATTTCCTCTACGGCATGGCCAGCGGTGAGCTTAGCCGCTTCAAGACACGCACCGGGTTTCAGATTGGTTTGCGCATTGTCGTACCGCCGTTTCCCTACGACGATCCCAAGACGTTCAGTGCAAACTCGAAGGGCCGGGTCATCATCTTCCGCAAGCCGATGCGAGAAGGCATCCATATAGAGGATGTATGCGAGGTAAACGGCGAATGGCTCATCACGGGTCACTCCGGCGTTGTGCTCATCGTCACGGGCATGGGACTTTCCGTGAAACAGGCACAGGCACAGGCGTATCAGCGCGTGAAGAACATCCTCATTCCCAACATGTATTACCGAACCGACATCGGTGACCGGTGGTACGAGGACCACGACCGGCTTCACGCCTGGGGCTACTTGCGCGAGGCGTGAGCGGCCAGCCGATGGCGGCATCGCTATCGGCCGCCCTGGCGTCCGCATATCCCGTATAATCCGCCGAAGGCCGCGGGCGGGACGCGATATTGAGTAACCTGGTAGAAGAACTGAAGAGACGCAATGTAATACGTGTCGGCACCGTGTACATCCGGGAGCTCGTCGGGGGAGCAATACGAAGTAGCTTGCGCAAGTCCATCGCTACGGGTCTATACACTACTGCCGGCTTCTATTCGGCGCACTTCAACCCGTATCGCGATGATGCCCGGTTCAAAGCGCTGGAGCGGGAGGCGATCCGGCGGGCCAACCAGGAGCGCCGCAAGCTGGGCATGCTGGAAACCTGACTACCCAACCTGACATTCGAGCCGCCGCCGTCGTCTACCGAAACGACGAGCACGATCGCCGCGCGCTGATCGACTTCTCGCGAGAATTGGCGGACGGTGGCTGCCGTCTCGGCGGGATGGTCCAGGAGGCGTTTTTCGACGATCGGGGGCGCCGCACGCATATCGACAGCGTCGACCTTGCGACCGGCGACCACGTCATGATCAACCAACCGAGCCGCAACTGGCCGGACGGCAAGGAGTGCACGCTGGATACGGCCGCGCTCGCCGATGCCGGCGCGCCGCTGCGGCGAGCGCTCGTCGAACAACCGGACCTGGTTATCGCCGAGAAATTCGGCGAGCAGGAAGAAATCGGCGCCGGTCTCGCGTATGACATTCTCGCCGTCATTGCGGCAGGACTGCCGACCCTGGTGCTCGTGCCCGAGCCGGCATTGCCACGTTGGCGCGAAGTGACCGGGGGCGAGATCGCCGAGATCCCGTGCGAAGCTGGCGCGCTGCGGCGCTGGTGGGGCGACATGCCGTAACTATCCGGCATAATGACTGGTCATGACACGCCGAACCGACAAACCCCTTTTGCCACGCCCGCGACGTTCCTGTTTGTACGTGCCCGGGGCCAATGCCCGGGCGCTGGAAAAGGCCAAATCGCTGCCCGCGGATGCGTTCATCCTGGACCTGGAGGATGCCGTCGCACCCGAGGCGAAGGCCGACGCGAGGCAGGCGATCCGGAAGGCGGCCCACAACCGCGCTTACGGTGCCCGCGACGTCGTGATCCGGGTCAACGGGCTCGAAACGGAGTGGGGGCAGGATGATCTCGAGATGGCCGCTTCGGCCGGCGTCGATGGCGTGCTGGCGCCAAAGGTCGCGAGCGGCGACGATGTTTGCTTCATCGATCAGTCGCTGGACGACGCGGGGGCGTCGCCCGAGCTGGGTCTCTGGGTGATGATCGAAACGCCGCTCGCGATTCTCAATATCAACGAGATCGTGGCCGCCTCGACCGATACCCGCCTGATCGGCCTCGTGATGGGCACCAACGACCTCGCCAAGGAATTCAATGCGGTGCCGACGCCCGATCGCAGTGCATTCATGTATTCACTGTCGGCGGCGCTGGTGGCGGCCCGCGCGTATGGCCTGGCCGCGATCGACGGAGTCTATAACGACATCAGGAATGAAGCGGGACTGTCGGCCGAGTGCGAACAGGGCAGGGCGCTCGGGTTCGACGGCAAGACCCTGATACATCCGTCGCAGATCGAAACCGCCAACCGTATTTTCTCTCCGGGCGAGGCCGAGCTAAGTCACGCGAAAGCCGTGATCGAAGCTTTCGCGCTTCCCGAAAACCGGGGCAAAGGCGTCATCAGCCTCAACGGCCAGATGGTCGAGTTGCTCCACCTCGAACAAGCAGAGCGGCTGGTCGCGATGCACGACAGCATCGTGCAACTCGAGGCGTCGTCGCGCAGCCCGGCTTAGCCCGCTTCAGGATTGTTCACGAAGTCCGACGTCTCCCTCACGGACTGCAGGTTGATCGCCGAACGGTACTGCGCTTCATGTTCGGCAGCGAGGCTGGCCTTCTTGATCATGCCTTCAAGGTTGGGCCGCTTGCCGTCGGGCGTTTCCGCCGGACCGATGCCGCCGCCGAACTCGAAGATCATCTTCACGCCATCACCGAATGCCGTCAGCAGGTTTGCATGCCAAAGCACCGGGTTGCGCAGCTGGTAGTACAGGCCGTCCCTGATCTTCGCCGGATCGTCTTCGTGATAGCCGCCCGTGTAGTTGGACAGGACGCGTGCCTCGGCTGATCCGAAGGTGGCTTCTTCCAGCACCGGCCGGAAAAGCTCCGCGGCCTTGTTCATGTAGAAGGTGTGGAAAGCGCCTTCAGTTTTCAGCCGCACCGGCCGCTTCCTCCTGAAGTTTTCCTTCACCTCCTGCTCCACCTTTTCCAGGTCTTCGCTGCGGCCGCCGACGACCGTTTGCTCGGGCAGGTTGCAGCCGGCAACCGCGCAGTTGAATTTTTCGGCGATGGGCTTGATCACATCGAGCGCCAGCGGGAACGCGGTCATCTCGCCTTCGCCGTGGGTACCCATCAGCTCGCCGCGTTTTTGCACCAGCCTGAGGGCACCCTCGAAACTGAGTACCTTTGCGGCCACGAGTGCCGTGTACTCGCCGAGACTGTGTCCCGCGGTGATGGCGGGCTTGAGGCGGTCGTCGGTCAGCTCCCTGAAGATCTCCAGGCACGCAACGGAATGGGTCAGCAGTGCCGGCTGCGTGTACCGCGTCAGGTTGAGCTTGTCCTCCGGGTCGGCAAAAGACAGTTCCGCGATGTCGTAACCGAGAACCTCGCCGGCCTCTGCATAGATTTTCCTGGCAACGGCAAATTCTTCGTGAAGATCGCTGCCCATGCCGGCGTACTGGGAGCCCTGCCCCGGGAAGACGTACAGGATATGTTGTTCGTGTTCGAGCATTACACCGCTACTCCGTGTCTTTGAATCAGTTTACGCCAGCTTCCCGAGCGCTTCACGAACCTCGGGTGGCGCCTGCACCAGTTCGATCAATACACCTTCCCCGCCGATCGGAAACTCGTCGCTCCCCTTCGGATGGACGAAGCAGATATCGAAACCGGACGCGCCCTTGCGGATACCGCCGGGCGCAAACCGCACACCCTGGCTGCCGAGCCACTCTACGGCTGCCGGCAGGTCGTCGATCCAAAGCCCGACGTGATTCAGCGGCGGTGTTTGCACCCTGGGCTTCGCATCCGGATCCAGCGGCTGCATGAGGTCGACCTCTACCTTGAGGGGGCCGGCGCCGACAAAGGCAATATCCTCATCGACGTTTTCCGATTCACTCTGGTACGAGCCACTCAGTTCCAGGCCGAGGGTATCTACCCACAGCGAGCGCAGGCGGGTCTTGTCCAGTCCGCTGACGGCGATTTGCTGTATGCCCAGCACCTTGAATGGACGGTCGTTCATTGGCACCTCCGGGCGGGACCTAGCGTCCCGTTTCCTTGTGACGTTCGAGAAAAATTTCGAGCAGGTTCCTGGCCGCGATCGTTGGCGGCATCCGGCCTTCGCTGGTTGCCGCTTCCAGCTTCGACAATTGCTCGCGGACCTCCGGATCGCTCTTGAGTGCTTCGACGAGGTTGTCGCTGACGTCCGACCACATCCAGTCGCGGGCCTGCGCGGAGCGACGTGCCGTGAATTCGCTGGTGGATTTCAGCATGTCGTGATGGCGTAACACGGTCTCCCAGGCGTCGGCGATGCCGGCGCCGTCGCGCGCCGAACAGCTTCTAACCTCGACCTTCCAGCTTGGCGAACGCGGATGCAGCAGCCGCAACGCGTTACGATATTCCGCAGCCGCTCGTCCGGCGAGTTCCACCATATCGTCATCCGCCTTGTTGATCAGGATGAGATCGGCCAGCTCCACGATGCCGCGCTTGATGCCCTGCAGTTCATCGCCGGCGCCGGGCAGGAGCAGCAGCAGGAACATGTCGGTCATGTCCGCCACTTTGGTTTCGGATTGTCCGACGCCCACGGTCTCGACGATGATGACGTCGAAGCCGGCTGCCTCGCAGAGGATCATCGCCTCGCGGCTGCGCCGGGTAACACCGCCCAGCGTAGTGCCGGCAGGCGAGGGGCGGATGTAAGCCTCGTCGCGACGGGACAAGTGTTCCATGCGCGTCTTGTCGCCCAGGATCGACCCGCCGCTGATCGCCGAAGAGGGATCCACGGTGAGCACGGCCACGCGGTGACCGGCGTCAATCACGTGGTTGCCGAGCGCCTCGATGAATGTCGATTTGCCGACCCCGGGGACACCCGAGATTCCCAGCCGTATCGAGTTGCCGGCGGACGGCATCAGCCGCTCGAGCAGAGCGGCGGCAGCTGCGCGGTGGTCGCTGCGCTTGGACTCGATCAGCGTGATGGCCTGCGCAAGCACCCTCCGGTTCCCCGCAATCACACCGTCTGCCAGTGCGGCGACCTCCTGCTCCGAGACGGGCGTGCGCTCTGGCGGCACCCGCGCTACTCCAGTTCCAGGATCTTGTCGTCCACGGCAAGACTGGTGCCGACGTCGCAGTAGATCTTGGCCACGACGCCGTCGCGTTCCGCATGCAGCGTATTCTCCATCTTCATGGCCTCGACCACGGCCAGCTGCTCGCCGGCGCTCACCGTATCGCCTTCCTCGACGGACAGCGACACCAGCAAGCCCGGCATCGGCGACAGCAGGAACCGCGACATGTCGGGCGCGGTTTTTACGGGCATGTACTGGAGGAGCTCGGCGGCGCGCGGCGTATGAATACTCACGTCCGAGCGGCACCCGGCATGCTGCACGCGGTAGGTCTGCGAGATGCGCTCGACCTGGGCGAACACGTCCTTGCCGTTGATCGTGCCGCCGAATAACTGCTGACCGAATACCCAGTTCGTGCGCACCACATTGGTCTTGCCATCGATAGTGACATCGCAACCACCTTCGACGGGCACGATGGTAATCGGGAATTGCTTGCCATCGATAACCGCAACCCAGTCCTTCGGCACCTTGCGCTCGTGCCCGGGCAGCTGGCCGTCGATCAGGGCGGCGCGATCGCGGTAGCTCCGCAGCATCGAGGCGGCGATCGTGATGATTGTCGCGGGTTCGTCGAGCTGGCCTTGCGATGGATCGAAGCCGTCCGGATACTCCTCCCCGATCATGTTGGTCGTCATGTCGCCGTCGATAAAGCGTTTATGTCGTAACAGCGCAGCGAGGAACCCGAGGTTGCTCGACAGGCCCCGAATGACGAACTGATCGAGCGCGGTGCACATGTGTGCCCGGGCTTCTTCGCGGGTCGCGCCGTAGGTGATGAGCTTGGCGATCATCGGGTCGTAGAACATCGAGATCTCGCCGCCCTCGTAAACGCCGGTGTCCACGCGAACGTTCTGACTTTCCGCGGGCGGGCGGTAGTACACGAGCCGGCCGGTGGACGGCAGGAAGTTGCGCGAGGGGTCTTCGGCGTAGACGCGGGATTCGATAGCCCAGCCATCGATCGGAATATCGGCCTGTTTGACCGGCAGTTTCTCGCCATCCGCCACGCGGATCATGAGCTCGACGAGGTCGAGGCCGGTTATCAGCTCGGTGACCGGGTGCTCGACCTGCAGGCGGGTGTTCATTTCGAGGAAGTAAAAATTTCGGTCCTTGTCGACGATGAACTCGACGGTGCCGGCCGACTCGTAATTCACGGCTTTCGCGAGCGCCACGGCCTGGCTGCCCATCTGCTCGCGCGTGGCTTCGTCGATGAACGGCGACGGCGCTTCCTCGATGACTTTCTGGTGCCGCCTCTGCAGTGAACATTCGCGCTCATTGAGGTAGACGGCGTTGCCATGGCGATCGGCCATGACCTGGATCTCGATGTGCCGCGGCTCCTCGATGAATTTCTCGACCAGGATCTGGTCGTTGCCGAAGCTGGAGCGGGCCTCGTTCGCGGCCCGTTCGAAACCGTCCCGGCATTCGGCGTCGTTGCGCGCCACGCGCATGCCCTTGCCGCCGCCGCCGGCGGTTGCCTTGAGCATCACCGGGTAGCCGACCTTGTTTGCCACCTCGACAGCGTGATCGGCGTCTTTCATCGCGTCGGGATACCCGGGTATCGTGTTCACGCCGGCTTCGTCGGCCAGCTTCTTGGACGTGATCTTGTCGCCCATCGCTTCGATCGCGCGGGCGTTCGGGCCGATGAAGACGATGTCTGCGGCGGTCAGGGCTTCCCTGAACTCGGCGTTCTCGGAGAGGAAGCCGTAGCCCGGATGTACGGCCTGTGCGCCCGTATCCAGGCAGGCCTGGACGATCCTGTCCTTCAGCAAATAGCTTTGCGCCGAGGGTGGGGGACCGATATTTACCGCTTCGTCGGCCATCTGGACATGCAGCGCGTCACGATCCGCATCGGAGTAGACCGCGACGGTCTTGATGCCCATGCTGCGCGCGCTCTTGATGACGCGACAGGCGATCTCGCCGCGGTTCGCTATCAGGATTTTCTCGAACATCGGCAGCCCCTCTACAGCGGAATGTTGTCGTGCTTGCGCCAGGGGTTGTCGAGCTTCTTGTTGCGTAGCGCGGCAAGCGAGCGGCAAATACGTTTTCGAGTGGTATGTGGCGCAATGACGTCGTCGATGTATCCGCGGCTCCCGGCGACAAACGGGTTGGCGAACTTCTGTCGATACTCCTCGGTGCGCCTGGCGATTTTTTCTTCATCGCCCAGGTCCTCGCGGAAGATGATTTCCACCGCGCCCTTGGGTCCCATGACGGCGATCTCGGCACTCGGCCAGGCGAAGTTGACGTCGCCGCGCAGGTGCTTCGAGGACATGACGTCATAGGCGCCGCCGTAGGCTTTGCGTGTAATGACCGTGACCTTGGGAACCGTGGCTTCGGCGTAGGCGAACAGCAACTTTGCGCCGTGCTTGATGATGCCACCGTGCTCCTGGCCCGTTCCGGGCAGGAATCCCGGCACGTCGACGAACGTCAGGATGGGAATATTGAACGCGTCGCAAAAACGCACGAAACGGCCGGCCTTAATCGAGGACTTGATGTCCAGGCACCCGGCCAGCACGTCGGGCTGGTTGGCAACGACGCCCACGGTGTGGCCGTCCAGGCGAACGAACCCGATGATGATGTTTCTTGCGTGCTCGGGCTGCAGCTCCCAGAACTCGTAGTCGTCCGCGACCTTATAAATGAGTTCCTTCATGTCGTACGGCTGGGACGGGTTGTCCGGCACCAGGGTGTCGAGCGACATCTCGAGGCGATCGGGCACATCCGGGGTCGGCCGGTACGGCGCCTGCTCACGGTTGTTCGACGGCAGGTAGTTTACGAACCGGCGCACCATCAACAAGGTTTCGACATCGTTTTCGTATGCGCGGTCGCAGACGCCGGAGAGCGTCGAATGCGTTTGCGCGCCACCGAGTTCCTCGGAGGTTACCGTCTCATGGGTTACTGTCTTTACGACGTTGGGTCCGGTGACGAACATGTACGACGTGTCCTTCACCATGAAGATGAAGTCGGTCATTGCGGGCGAGTACACGGCACCGCCGGCGCAGGGGCCCATGATGACCGAGATCTGCGGGACGACGCCCGACGCCAGCACGTTACGCTGGAATACCTCGGCGTAGCCGCCGAGCGATGCCACGCCCTCCTGGATCCGGGCGCCGCCCGAGTCGTTCAATCCGATCACGGGTGCGCCGACTTTCATGGCCTGGTCCATGAGCTTGCAGATCTTCTCGGCGTGCGCCTCGGACAGCGAGCCGCCAAACACGGTGAAGTCCTGGCTGAAGACAAACACGAGCCGGCCATTGAGCATGCCGGTACCGGTGACCACGCCGTCACCGGGGACCTTTTTGTCGGCCATGCCGAAATCGGCGCAGCGGTGTTCGACGAAGGTATCCCACTCCTCGAAGCTTCCCTCGTCGAGCAACAGCTCGACGCGCTCACGCGCGGTCAGCTTGCCACGTTTGTGTTGAGTGTCGATCCGGTCCTGGCCACCCCCGAGAGCGGCCGCCTGGCGTTTTTTTTCGAGTTCTTCGATTACTTCATGCATGAGCCAACCTTCGCTTTTCAATAATATCCAGCACCTCGGCCGCGGCCTCCAGGATGTTGGTGCCCGGGGCAAATACGGCCGAAACGCCGCCGCCAAGCAAACCTTCGACATCCTGCGGCGGGATGACGCCACCGCAGATGACGACAATGTCGTCCGCGCCTTCCTTCTTCAGTCCGGCGATCACCTGCGGAACCAGTGTCTTGTGGCCGGCGGCCTGGGAAGAGATGCCGATGACGTGGACGTCGTTTTCGATCGCTTCGCGTACTGCCTCATCCGGCGTCTGGAAGAGCGGCCCGATGTCGACATCGAAACCGATATCGGCGAAGGCCGTCGCGATCACCTTGGCGCCGCGGTCGTGCCCGTCCTGGCCGAGCTTGCAGATCAGCATTCGCGGGCGGCGGCCCTCGCTCTTTTCGAAGCCGGCGACGCGCTGTCGCAGCGCGGTAAATTCATCATCATCCTCGTACACGGCGCCATAAACTCCCGAGATTGACTGGGTGACGGCGCGATGCCGTCCATAGACCTTTTCGAGCGCATCGGAAATCTCGCCGACCGTGGCCCGCGTACGAGCGGCGTCGACGGCGAGCGCGAGCAGGTTGCCGGTATTCTTCTCCGCTGCCTCGGTCAGGGCGAGCAGGGCCTTTTCGCATTCTTTTTCGTCCCGACTGTCGCGTACGTTCTCGAGCCTGCGAATCTGGGACTCCCGCACGGCCGCATTGTCGATATCGAGAATGTCGATTTCCGATTCTTTATCCTGTTGATACTTGTTGACGCCGACAATCGTCTCTTCGCCGCGGTCGATGCGAGCCTGGCGCCGGGCGGCGGACTCCTCGATGCGCAACTTGGGCATGCCGGTTTCGACCGCCCGGGTCATGCCGCCCATCTCCTCGACCTCGTCGATGAGTACGCGCGCCGCAGTCGCGAGCTCGTTCGTCAGGTTCTCCACGTAGTAGGAACCTGCCAGTGGATCAACGACTTTCGTGATGCCGGTTTCTTCCTGCAGGACGAGCTGGGTGTTACGGGCGATTCGGGCCGAGGCCTCCGTCGGCAGCGCCAGGGCTTCATCGAACGAGTTCGTGTGCAGCGACTGCGTGCCGCCGAAAGCGGCCGCCATGGCTTCCACCGTGGTCCGGATGATGTTCGTGTGGGGGCTTCGGGCCGTGAGACTGACGCCGGAGGTCTGGCAATGCGTGCGCAGCATCAGTGAGCGCGGGTCTTTCGGCGAGAACTTCTCGGCCATCAGCGTCGACCACAACAGCCGTGCGGCGCGCAGCTTCGCCACTTCCATGAAGAAATTCATGCCGATCGCGAAGAAGAACGAAAGCCGCGGTGCGAAAGCATCCACGTCGAGGCCGCTGTCGATTGCCGCACGCACGTACTCGATGCCGTCGGCGATCGTGTACGCCAGTTCCTGGGCGCAGGTCGCACCGGCTTCCTGCATGTGGTAGCCGGATATGGAAATGGAATTGAAGCGCGGCATGTTGGCGGAGGTGTAGGCAATGATGTCGGATACGATCCGCATGGACGGCGCGGGAGGATAGATATAGGTATTCCGAACCATGAACTCCTTCAGGATGTCGTTCTGCAGGGTTCCTGCCAGTTGCTCAGGCGTGACGCCCTGCTCTTCGCCGGCAACGATGTACATCGCCATGATCGGCAATGCGGCCCCGTTCATGGTCATGGATACGGACATCTTGTCGAGCGGAATGCCGTCGAACAGGATCTTCATGTCCTCGATGCTGTCGATCGCCACCCCGGCCTTGCCGACGTCACCGACAACACGTGGGTGATCCGAGTCATAACCGCGATGCGTGGCAAGATCGAAGGCGACCGAAAGCCCGGTCTGGCCCGCCGCCAGGTTTTTCCGATAAAAGGCGTTGGATTCCTCGGCCGTGGAAAAACCCGCGTACTGGCGCACGGTCCACGGACGGCCCGCATACATCGTCGCCTTGGGTCCGCGGACAAACGGTGCCATGCCCGGGATCGAGTCAATATGTTCGAGGCCTTCGAGATCTTCGGCGGTGTACAGCGGTTTGACCGCGATCCCCTCGGGCGTGTCCCAGGTCAGTTCGTCCGGTGACCGGCCTTTGCACTCTTTGGTTGCCAGCTCGCGCCAGTCATCGATCGATTTCTTCGGAAACTGAGTCATCTTGCCCCCCGTGCTCCCCAACGTGGCTTTAGAAGCCGCTTATTTTTCGTCTTCAGGAGACCCCAAAGTATAAGACAGATCGGAAGCGGATGATTATCAATGTCCCTCAGCCGCTTTAATGCCGATGGAATTGCAAGTAGTCTGTGCCGCGGCAACCGCGGCTTGAACGAGACCAAAGTCTAATGATTACCCGAATCGTCAGAATGCATTTCAGGCCGGGAGAGCGAGAGGCTTTCCTGGATATATTCAATGCATCCAAGCACTTAATTCGGCAGTTCGAGGGGTGCCAGCATCTGCGGCTCTATAATGAGGCCGGCTGCCCGGATATCTTCTTTACCTTCAGCGTCTGGACGTCGGCCGCGCACCTCGATGCCTACCGGAACTCGGAGCTGTTTCGAAAAACCTGGACCGAAACGAAGGCTTTATTTGCCGACAAACCGCAGGCGTGGTCCATGGAGGAGCTGCAGACTGTCTGAAAAACGCAGGGCAATAAGTGAAATCCCGGCTAGCCAAACGCCTTGCCTGGTAGTCCAATCAGGATCGAAGTTGCAAGGTGCAACAGGGAGTAAGGCAAGTGACCAAGTGGGACGAATGGGAACGCGTACATGCCGAGCAAGACGCAAGAGATCGCAATATCCTGATTGGGATATTGACGGTAATCGTCGTGCTGGTACTCGTATCGGGCCTGACCGCGTCCTAGAAATCGGCCGTTAGCGCGGGACAGACGCACCCCGCGATGGCGAGACTTCACCAGAACTCGCCGGGATACGTGCAAACCGCGAGATGGGCGACCCTGTAACCGGTTGATAAAAATAAAAAATCAGCCGATCAGCCTTGCTAAAACCTCCGTATCGATGTTCCGGTAAGCGTGTCATGTATGGTAAGCCTCTGCCCATCATGGCCGGGGAGAAATCATGAATACGCTCAACCGAACCCGACGACGCCTTCTCAAGGCAAGCGGCGCCACCGCACTGATCACCGCGTTTGGCGGTACTATGCTTGGCACAGCTCAATCGGCAGGGGCGCAATCCGTGAAAACACTTCGCTGGGGTATCGTCGGCACGGGCGGTATCGCAAATTCGATGGCCGGCATGATCAAGATGGCGGACGCTTCGGAGATAGGTGCGGTATCCAGCCGCCGCATGGAAACCGCCAAGGCATTCGCCAACGATCACGATGTACCGAACGCGTTCGATTCCTGGCAGGAGATGATCGACTCGGACGTGGTCGACGCCATATACGTGGCGACGCCGACCAGTGTTCGCGAGGAGATCTGCATCGCCGCGGCGACGAGGGGCAAACACGTTCTGGGCGAAAAACCCTTCGCCAGCCTGGCGTCGGTAAAACGTATCACCGCAGCATGCCGTGACAACGACGTGGCGTTCATGGACGGCACGCACTTCGTTCACCATCCGCGCACCCTCGACATCAGGCAGCATCGGGAGGACAGGCTGGGCTTTGTCTGGTCGGTCGCCTCGGCGTTCCAGTTCAATCTCGAGGATCGCGGCAATATTCGCTTCAATCCCGGGCTCGAACCCATGGGCGCCATTGGCGATGCCGGCTGGTACAACATGCGCGCCGCAGTCGAGTACCTGCCGGCTGACGTCGCCCTCGATACGGCAAGCGCGCACCTGCGGCGCGACGGCGAAACGGGGGCCGCTATCAGCGGTACCGGCGTACTCGAGTTCGATGACGGCTCCACGTCAACCTGGAACTGCGGCTTCGACTCCGGTGCAGTCGTCATGGACCTCCGCATCACCGGCACCGAGGGCGTTATAAATATCGATGACTTCCTCGGCCAGAACCGCGACGGCTCGGCCGACTTCCTGTACCGCAAGGGCGGCTGGGGCGATAGCGCGTCCGAGGAAATCAACATCCCCTCGGCCAGGCCCGGCGCTGCGCTGATGTTCGAAGACATGGCTGCGGCCGCTGCGGACCCGTCACTTCGCGAGCAGTGGATGACGGCCACGGAGCGGACGCAGGCATTACTGGATGCGGCGTGGGCGGCAGCGCTGCAGAGCGAGAAGAACGACGCGTAGCGGATGACGTCGCCCGACACGGAGCCCATGCATCGTTTAGGTGCAGCAGAAATATCGCATGGCAGCTTGCAGGATGGTCATCAATTCCTGGAGGCGGCCACGCTGCTGCCGCGACCGGTTGACGAAGTGTTTGCGTTTTTCGCGAACGCTGAAAACCTCGAGCGCATAACGCCACCGGAACTCGCCTTTCGCATCCTGACGCCGACGCCGATCGTTGTCGGGGAGGGTACGATCATCGACTATCGCCTGCGGCTCTTCGGCGTGCCCTTCAACTGGCGCACCCGGATCGTCCAGTGGCAACCGAACGACCAGTTCATCGACGAACAGGTCCGTGGCCCCTACAGCAGCTGGAGACATCTGCATACCTTTGTAGAGTACGAGGGTGGTACGCGGATGACCGATCGCGTGGAGTACCGGTTGCCGCTCCGACCCGCAGGCGCTCTGGCCCTGCCGCTGGTGCGGCGGCAGCTTGACCGGATCTTCCGCTATCGCGCGAACGCGATCCGGGCCTTTCATGCTTGAGTTGGGACGGTCAATCCCCAATACATAAACACGATGAAAAACCCCGCATTGCAGGAAATCGCGCCGGACCCCGGAACTGCCGGTGACACCGCGGGCACAGAGCTTTTGCGCCTTGCGCGTGAGTCAATCGAATACGGGCTCGTCCACGAGAGGGTCCTGCCGGTCGATTACGCCGAATTGCCGCAGGCGCTGGCGGAACCGGCGGCAACATTCACGACCCTGCGTTTCCAGGGTCAGCTGCGTGGCTGTTGCGGGACACTCGAAGCGGTGCGCCCGCTGGCGGAGGACGTGGCTTACTCTGCCTTCAGGGCGGCATTCCGTGACCCGCGTTTCGAGCCTGTCGGCAAGCACGAGCTGGAAGCCATCACGCTGGAAGTATCGGTGCTGTCGCCGTTACAGCCGATCCCTGTTTCGGACGAAGCCGATTTGCTGGTCCGGCTGAAGCCGGGCGTCGATGGCCTGGTCATCGTGGCCGCCGGCCGCCAGGCGACCTTCCTGCCGAAGGTCTGGGAGATGTTGCCTGAGCCGCAGGATTTTCTGGTCGCGCTCAAAGCGAAATGCGGTCTGGCGGAGAATTACTGGTCGGAACGACTCGAGTTCCGGCGCTACCGGACCACATCGTACGTGGAATCGATCACCTGACTTCAGGGCCAGGTTCGAAGTTCGGGGGACAGTGACCCTAATTGGCGGCCTGAGCGTCTATTTCCGTTCCGGGGTGGCAAGACTCCTGAAGAAATCCGAAATTGATCGCGTAGACAGGTCGCTCAATTCCCCGGCGTCGAGATACGATCCGTTACAGCCGCCGCAGGTCTCGTACCAGATGTGATTCTGCACAGGATCGACGACCCGGACCATCGCGCCGCCGCATCGCGGGCAGTCATAGCGGTCGATTCTGTTGCTTTGTTTGCCGGTCTTTCTGTCACC
>Ga0316201_10001897_pt1 | contig 14548 bp, 15 predicted proteins | sample CS6wburrow_MG_FD_204516 | JGI IMG/M metagenome (GOLD analysis project Ga0316201, IMG submission 204516) | Coastal sediment microbial communities from Delaware Bay, Delaware, United States - CS-6 worm burrow | ecosystem: Environmental > Aquatic > Marine > Coastal > Sediment | place: USA... | reverse complement strand
CGACCTGGCTGACGAGTTTCGGGAAACTCCCGACGGTCCTTACAGTCCCGAGCTGACGCTGGTCATCAATCGCATGCGATTGATGCCGATGTCGGAACGCCACGTGCTGATTTGCATCGAACGCGGCCGCCGCTGGATGCTGGCGCGAATACCGTCCGCGCGCGGCGCGCAGATCGAACGCTTCGAAGACCAGGTTTTCACTGATTATGCCGCCGCCGCCCGGGAAGTGTTCCGTCGGCGTTGGCACACGCTGACCGGGGAGGAACTCACGTGAGCCGATCGCTGTTACAGCCGGGGTCGGTGGCATGAAAAAAATTCTCGGTTATGCCGACGCCTGGAGCCTGACGCCCGGTGACAGGATCGGCTTCAAGGTCAGCACCTACGGCGCCGAGCGTTACCGCGCCGACCTGGTGCGGGTCGTCTGCGGCGATAACCACCCGGAGCACGGCATCCTGCGCCTGGACGAGATCGATGCGCCTTTCGCGGGCGAGCACCCGGGGCGCCAGCAGCCGATCGATGCGGGTTCCTACGCGGTCCTGCCGCACGCGGGTGCATTCGACGGCCTCGGCAGTTTCACCGCTTTGGCCTGGGTGTATCCAACCACGCCCGTGAAAGGGCGGCAGGCGCTGATAGCGCAGTGGCAGGACGAGCCGGCGACGGGATTCGCGTTGATGCTCGACGACGCCGGCGCGCTGGCGCTGCGCGTCGGCGACGGCCGCGGCAATGTCGCCGAGGTCAGTACCGGGGAGCGGCTCGTGGAGCGGCGCTGGTACCTGGTTGCGGGTAGTTACGATGCGGCAACGAAGACCATTAGCGTCAGCCAGCAACCGCAGGGCGGCAGCTTCGATCCGCTGCGCTCCGCGCGCGCGAGTGCAAGTGCTGGCGGCTTCGCCGCCGCGCAAACCGAACTCCTGTTCGCCGCGCTGCGGGCGGACCTCGCCGACGGCAGGCCGGGCTCGGCCTGCCATTTCAACGGCAAGCTCGACCGTCCACGACTCGCGGCGGGCGTGCTCGGCGAGGCCGACATCGCCGCCGTGGCCGCGCACGACGACCCCTGCGTGCAGTATCCAGAGCTGATCGCCGCGTGGGATTTCGCACGCGATACCGGCACGGACGCCATCAGCGATACCGGTCCCAACGCGCTGCATGGCCGCACGGTCAACCTGCCTTCTCGAGGCTGTAAGGGTTTCAACTGGAGCGGCGAGGAGCAAAACTGGCGCCATGCGCCGGGCGAGTACGGCGCCATGCATTTCCACGACGACGACCTTTACGATGCCGGCTGGGAAACTGATTTCGAGTACCTGGTTCCGCCCGATCTCAAGAGCGGCGTCTACGCCGTGCGCCTGCGTGTCGACGGCGACGAGTCCTACGTCACCTTCTTCGTGCGCCCGCCCCAAGGTAAAACCACGGCGAAGCTCGCCTTCCTCGTATCGACCGCAACCTATCTTGCGTATTCGAACTACCAGTGGCTGTTTCACCAGCGCTACGCCGAGGTGACCGAATCGTTCTGGACCACGCTGGAGAAGACCGACGTGTTTCTGCAGGAGCATCCCGAATTCGGCCTGTCCACCTACGACACACACGCCGATGGCAGCGGCGTGCGCTACGTCTCGCGCCTGCGCCCGATCCTGAACATGGCGCCGACGACGCCTTACTGGAGCTTCAACGCCGACACGCACATTCTCGGCTGGCTCGAACACCAGGGCATCGACTACGACGTCATTACCGACGATGACCTGCACCGCGAGGGCGCCGCGCTGCTCGAACCCTATCGCGCGGTGCTGACCGGGACCCACCCCGAGTATTACACCACGCCGATGCTGGACGGCCTGCGTGACTATCTCGCCGGCGCCGGGCGCCTGGCCTATCTCGGCGGCAACGGCTTCATCTGGCGCTGCGCGATGTCCGATTGTTATCCCGGGGCGCTGGAACTGCGCCGCGCCGAGGACGGCATTCGTTATCGCGACGAGGAGCCAGGGGAATATTATCTCGAGTTTACCGGCGAGTACGGCGGCCTGTGGCGCCGCCTCGGGATGCCGCCGCAGGCGGTGGTCGGCGTCGGCACCGTTGCCGTGGGCTTCGACGAGTCGGGCTATTACCGGCGCACCGCGGACAGCTTCGATCCGCGCGCGGGGTTTATTTTCGACGGCATCGGCGAGGACGAGATCATCGGCGATTTCGGTTATCTCGGCGATGGCGCCAGCGGCTCGGAAATCGACACCGTGGACCCGCTGCTGGGCACCCCGGTGCACGCACTGGTGGTCGCCAGCTCCGAGGGGCATTCCGCCAACACGCTGATCGTGCCCGACGAAATCGGCTTCCATCACGCGGCCATGGACGGTGTGCAAAACCCGCTGGTGCGCGCGGACATGACGTTCTTCGAAACGCCGGGCGGCGGCGCGGTGTTTTCGGTTGGCTCCATCGCCTGGGGCGCAAGCCTGCCGCACAACGGTTACGACAATAACGTGTCGCGAATTTCGGCCAACGTGATTGCGCGCTTTCTCGAGGAGACGCCTTTCGATATGCCCTAATGGCACTTAGATCACCTGAAACGTCATTCCCGCCTGCGCGGGAATGACGTTTCAGGTAAATGCCATGCTGTTCTATCCCCTAATGCTGCGTCAGGCGTCGACGATCACCAGCTCGGGCCTGAAGTTGAGCGGCCTCGAGGCCGTGTCGGCCTTGAACAGCAGTGTATCGACGTAGTAAGTGATACCGGCCATGCGCGGCGCGAAAAACTGGCTTTCGAAATTGACCACGGTGTTGGGTTCGAGGATCCGGTCACTGTCCGTATCCGTCATTTCGTAAACATAGTTACCCACCCAGTCGGGCGGAAAGGCGAGCCCCAGTTCGTAACCGCCAACCCAGCCCGCGTCCGACCAGATACCCACCTCGTCGTAATAAGCCCGCGTCGTTTGCACCAGTTCCGCGACCGGCAGGCCGGGGCGCAGGATGCTGTCGATGACGTCGAACACGCCGGCCGACAGACGGTGATAGTCGAGCACGTCCGGTGGCGGCTCGCCGACGTAAAACGCGCGCCCGCCGTTGGCGTGATACCGTTCGTAGACGCCGCTGATGTCGATGTTGACCTGCTCGCCGGCGCGGATCGGCCTGCGGCTCGCGAGCGCATGGCCGCAGTTGGCCTTGAGTCCCGAGTTGACGGGCAGCGTGATGCCCGGCTGTTCGCCGCCGGCGCGCGCCATCGCGTAGTTCATCTCGGCATAGACGTCGAGTTCCGTGACCCCGGGACGGATCGCGTTTTTCGCCGCTTCGAAACCGATGTCGGTGATTTCCGCGGCTTTTTCGATGCAGGCGATCTCGGCGTCCGACTTGACCCAGCGCACCTCGCGCAGCACGTCGCTGCCGTCGGTCACGCTCATGCCGCTTGCGGAGAAAGCCGCCTCGAAGCGCCTGCTGATAGCCGGGTTGGGCCGGTAGCTGTGGAACTCCATGCCAAGTGTGCCCGATTCCAGCCAGCCCGAGGCTTTGAGCTCGTCGACGATGAACGCAATGCCGTCGCGGCGACCGCTCATCGGGAATACCCGGACATCCCTGGCGCAGGTGACGAAGCGGCACATGACCGCCTCGCTCGGGGTATCGAACAGGATGAAATCGTCGCGCTCGCGGTGGATTGCAATGCCGCTGGTCGCAGGCCACTGTTTCGGGCTCTGCGCCTGGTACCAGATGCACTTGTAACCGCTGACGTAGTACAGGCTCTCCGGCGCCATCAGCCAGAGGACGTCGATACCGTCACGCGTCATGCGCGCGCGGATGCGCTCGAGGCGCTGGCCGAATTCGGCCTCGCTGAAAGCCAGGTCCATCTCTGGCCGGCACTGTTCGAATACGAGGTCGCGGTTTTCACCCATGGGAGTTCTCCTTTGAATGGGGCCGGGCCCTGCATCTTTCGGGCCCTTCGATCATCAATTCCAAATTCCGGGGACAGTATACCGATTTTCTTGTTGCTGGATGATATGCAGGCTCGGTAAATTAGCTGGAATTAAGCTGAGGGAATAAAGGAGGCCATCCAGGAGGAGGGCAGGCCGGAGCAGGTATTCTTTGTGCGTTGTGACCGAACAACAGGACGCAAAACGATCTCGATAGTGGTCGAACGATCTGTCAAGTTGATCGGTCGATTGGCTAAACAGGTATACTGTCCCCCGAATTCTATGCTTATGTGATCGGGAGCAAGCCATTGCCTGACATTCGTCTGAGTCTCGAAGAAGCCCATGAACTGGCTTTGCAGTGTTTGCTCGCCAACGGTTGCGACGACGAAAACGCCACCACCGCCGCCGATCGCATGATCCAGGCGGAAGCCGATTTATGCCATTCTCACGGGCTATTTCGCCTGCCCTGGTATTGCAGCGCGGTCAAGTCGGGCCGCGCCAACGGCAAGGCTCGCCCGCGCGTCGAGCAACTCGCGCCGGCGGTCATTCGCGTCGACGGCGATGGCGGTTTCGCCCCGCTCGGGCAGGCCGTGGCGCATCAGCCGCTGGTCGATTGCGCGCGTGAAAACGGCATTGCCTCGCTTGCCCTGGTCAACATGTTCCATATTGCCGCGATGTGGCCCGAGGTCGAACGACTGGCCTGCGACGGGCTTTGCGGATTCGCCTTCACCGCCTCCTATCCCTATGTCGCACCCGCCGGCGGTATCGAACCGCTGTACGGCACCAATCCGATGGGATTCTCGTGGCCACGCAAGGGCCAGCCGCCGCTGGTATTCGACCAGGCCGCGTCGTCGATGGCGCGCGGCGAAATCATGATCCGCGCGCGCGATGGTCACCCGGTGCCGGAAACGGCGGGCATCGGCCCCAACGGCGAGGCCACCACCGATCCCAACGTGGTGCTCGAAGGTGCACAACTGGGTTTCGGCGGATACAAGGGTGCATCGCTCGCGCTCATGGTGGAGCTGCTGGCGGGCGCACTGATCGGCGAGTTCCTCAGCATCGAATCGATCGAAGACGACGCCGGCGAGGGCGGACCGCCGAAAGGCGGGGAGTTCATGATCGCGATCGACCCGGCCCGGCACGGCAACCCCGAAGGATTCCTCGAGCGCGGGGAAAAACTGTTCGCGGCGATACTAGCCCAGGAAGGCACGCGCCTGCCGGGGAGCCGGCGTTTCGAGAACCGTAAGAAAACGGCCGAGGCCGGTATCGAAATCCCCGAAAGCCTGCATCAAAGCATCCTGGAATTAATGTAAAACCCTGGAATTCAGTTCCATCCCCTCGGCTCGGTGTTGTTGCCCTCGTAGCCCTTGATGTGCACCGACGGCCCCGGGCCGGTCACGCCTTGGCGCGAGTCGACTTCGCCGCAGAAACGGGGACGGAGGGATTTATATACGACGACCTTTGGGCGCATTGCACCCCGGGCCTGCGAGTGCCTGTAGAGCCGGCGGGCGTCACCTGTTTCTTTTTGTACCGTAAAAAATTCATTCCTTCGCCCCCTTTTCGCTGTACTCACGAGATATGAGGAAGGAGTGGCCCCGCGCGCGGGTAATTGTTACTAACCGGATATGTCATTACCATACGGCCGAACCAAGGCTTCGAGGGCAAAGCTAATGAAAATTCTGGTTGTTTACTGCCATCCGCGGCGCGACAGCTTCAATTTCGCGTTAAAGGAGACGGTCGTCCAGAGGCTGGAATCGAGCGGGCACGAGGTAAGCGTTGCCGACCTGTACGCGGAAGGCTTTCAGCCGGCGATGACCGTGGAAGACTTTGCCCAGTTTGAGCGCAAACCGATGCCGGATGAAATCTTGAGCGAGCAACAACGGGTCGAGTGGGCGGACGGAATCATTTTTATTTTCCCGCTGTGGTGGTGGTCGCTGCCGGCCATGCTGAAGGGCTGGATCGACCGGGTAATGTGTTATGGCTGGGCATGGGAAGACCCGATGGATCCCCATAGCGGATCGCTTTCCGAGCGCAAGATTCTCGCCTTGATGACGGCTGGTGCGTCACGGGCGCAACTGGCCAAACGCGATTACGACAAGGCGTTTCACACCCAGGTCGAAGTCGGCATCTGGGATTATTGTGGCTTTCGCGATTACCGGCTACGGGTATTCGATCAGATAAACGGTAACGAGACACCCGAACAAATGAAACGTTACTTACAGGAAGCCGAACAGCTCTGTGTCGAAACCTTCCAGCCTCTATAGCGGACCAGAACATCCCGAAAGGGGACAGACCACGTTTAATAAAAAGTGGTCTGTCCCCTGATTCGCTTCAGGCCTGTGCTTGGACGGGAGACCGGGCAGGTAGCGCAAGCTCATCCAGGTCGGGGCTTTCGAAATTATCGGGGTCGCTGTCGCCGTCTGCTGGCTCGAAATTCGACGCATCACTATCACCGGGCTTAGGCAGGAACAGCTCCGGCCTGTCATCGTCTTCGGCGGGATAGAAGCTCTGCGCCAGGGGTCCGATCGGGTCGCCGGGTTCAGATTGAGCGGTGGCCACGGACAGGGTCATCAGCAGGAGAGCAGCAGGGAGTAATGCATTCATAGTCGTTTTCTCACTAACCGGAAGTCGACCTGGGCGACTTTTCTATTCATATCAGCGAAGATACGGCCACATTGATGCGCTGGATCACCGCGGCTAGCGCCTGCCTGCAGGCCTCGACTGCAAGGCTAGTAGCTGCGGATATGGTGACAGATTTCCGGATTGCGTTCTTGATCGGCAGAACAGGTATACTGTTCCCGCAATCCAAATTTCGGCCCAGAGGAGGCGCAAAAATCAAACCTGACTGGATTTCAGGGCTCTTGATTGTTTTGCTCATTGCAACATTGTGGGCATTTTTCAGCGGTGCCTTTCCGTATCCGTATGGCTGGATAGTCTTGACGGCATTGCTGGTAATGCGATTGACCGCGACGAAAAAGAGAGAGTGATTGCTATCGGCAGCAGCCGAAAGGGGACAGACCACGTTTAATAAAACGTGGTCTGTCCCCTGATTCCTGATTCGCTGCTAATTCGTGTCGTTAGATTTCAGTACAGGACCAGCCCGAGCTAACAAGCTTCTCAGCCAGGCCGTTGGCTTTGGCATCGCAGTAAGCGCCGTCGTGTTGTGCAGTCCAGAGTACCGAGGAGCCGAGATTTTCGGTGTCTTTGTTGTATACCACCGAGCAAGGTGCTGGATCGCTGGTTTCACGTTGAACGCTTATTTCACGCATTAAATTATCGTGCTCACAGATCCAGGACCCGGCATTGGCGGTAGTCGGTAAAGTCAGTGCAGCCAAAATTATGGTTAATCCGATATTATTCAGTTTTTGCATTGCTAATTCACTCCTGATTTAGTTTGACGCCCAATCAAACAGGCCGGTTTTCAACGATAGATCATAGTACCTATTGGGAGAATATATAAGGGACCGACCACGCTAATGTAGATTGAATGGCGGTTTTTCTGGTTTGCCGCGCCCGGCTTGTGTTGCGGTTTGGTTCCGCTCGAGGCTGCGCCTGGTGCAGGTCCCAGGCATCGTCGTTTCGCGGCAGAGGAATGCGGCACGCGTTATTTTTTCCCGGGTGCGGGCCGGTTTTTCGGACCGTCGTAAGCCCACGGCATGGCGCGCTCGAAGGCCATGGCCGCCCTGAAGACGCTGGCGTCTTCATACGCGCGGCCAACGATCTGAATGCCCGTCGGTACGCCGTTGTTGGCGAAGCCGGAGGGCACGGAAAGCACGGGACAGCGGCTCAGCATATTGAACGGATATGTCATGCACCAGGCCAGCGCGTCTGGCATGACCTTGCCATCCTTTTTCCAGCTATCGTAATCGAGGCGCGCGTTCGCGCGCAGCGCCGGCTTTGCCAGCGTGGGGCAGACGAATACGTCGTAAGCCCGCATCATGTCGCCGAAATAGCCGTACATGTCGCCCGCGGTGACGAGCGATGCGACGAAATCCGTCGCCTTCGATTTCGTCCCGTGCTCGATGAAGGCGCGGGCATAGTCGGTCAGCAGTTCGCGGTTGCCTTTTTTCAGGTAATGCGCACAGCTCGCCCCGAACAGGTGTAAAAGATAAGTCCAGGCGGCCTCGGCGGATTCCTCTGTCCAGGGCACCTCGACCTCATCTACCTTGCAGCCCATGTCGCGAAACGCCTCGACGGCGCGCAGCGTGTTTTCCCGCACCGCCTTGTCCACCTTGAAGTAGCCCAGGTCGAGCGAATAAGCGATGCGTGCGCCGCGCATGGACTTGTGCTTTTCCGGGATGCGGACCTTCGGCTTGAGCGAGGCGATGTCGGAATGGTGCGGCCCGGCAATGACGTTTTGCATCAGCGCCGTATCCGCCACGGTGCGCGCTAGCGGCCCTTCGTGGCAGTAGAAATCCAGGTTGAACAACTTCATTTCCGGAACCCGCCCATAGGGCGGCTTGAAGCCGACCACGCCGCAACACGACGCCGGAATACGGATCGAGCCGGCGATGTCGGACCCGGTAGCGAGCATCGTCGTCCCCGCCGCCAGCGACGCGGCGGAACCGCCTGAAGAGCCGCCCGGCGTGTAGGCCGGATTCCAGGGATTGCGCGTCACACCGTGAAGACGGGTGTGAGTGACGGCGGCACAACTGAATTCCGGTGTCGCTGTGCGTGCGTGACAAATGGCGCCGGCGTTGAACAGGCGCTGGGCGAACACGGCTGTTTCCGTTGCGACGTCGTCTTTATGAACGAGTGAGCCGGACGTGATGGGGTCGCCCTTGACCGGGACCTCGTCCTTGACCGCAAGCGGCAACCCTTCGAGCGCCCGCAGTCGGGCGCCTTTGCGCATGTATTTCGCCTCCGACTTTTTTGCCCGCTCGAGGGCGCGGTCATAAAACGTAGCCGTGAACGCGTTGATGGTCGGCTCGACCCTTTCGGCGCGCTCGATGATGGCCTGCATCAGTTCGACCGGTGAGAGTTTCCTGCGCCTGAAGCGATTCAGCGCCTCGGTTGCCGACAGATAACAGATGTCTTCGTTACTCATGGTTCCTCCCCGCAGGTGACACGCTGATCCAGTTTGCGGTACATCGTCTCAATAATCACCGCCGCTGACAAATCCGGCAGGGCCCGGATCGGCGAATAGGGTGACATGTGACGCATTGCGGATTCTTATCAATTCGATCAATCGAAAGAGAGCACCGCAGGGGGCAGGTCCTTGATTTTAATGCCTGTCGCTTTTAGCCCCAATCGTCGGCATGAATCAAAGACCTGGCCCCTGGAGCTTTGTCATCGCAGCGCTTCCCGCGATGGCGTGGGGCCTGGAAACCCCGGCTTGTAAGATGCATCAATTTCCTGCTAGGCTTTTGTCGAATAACGATAATTTCAAGGATGCATTGTTCGTCTGCCTTGATTAGATAAGTATAAAACGCAGGGCGCGACCCTGTTCGAGGAGGTCATGCGGCACAAGCTGCTTCAACAGCGTTTCGGATTAATGTGGCTGGGTTACCTGGTTGCCATATTCGCCTGGTATGCCTCGGTTAAATGGCTGCCGATCTCGTCCTTTCAGCGCCTGCCCGACCCGCTGACCGTGGTCATCGAATGGTTCAATCCCGATCCCGATTATGGCTTGTCGGTGTTTACCGTGGATTACTATCTGCACATCTGGTACAGCACCTACCGCGCCACCGCGTCGTTTTTATTGGCAGTGATCCTCGGCGTGCCGCTGGGGATTATGATGGGCTGGCGCGCCAGGGTGAACGAGTATGCCTCGGCGCTGCTCAGTATCCTGCGGCCGATCCCGCCGCTGGCCTGGGTGCCGGTGGCGATTCTGATCTTTCCGGGTAGCGAGCCCGCGGTCATCTTCGTCACCTTCCTGGTGGCGTTTTTCGCAACTACCATGAACACGCTGCTTGGGGTTCGTTCGATCGACAGCGATTATTTTCGCGCCGCTGAATGCCTCGGCGCCAAACCCGTTGATATTTTGCGCGACATCATAATCCCTGGCGCACTGCCGTCGATCTTCACCGGCCTTCAGATTGCCATGGGTGCCGCCTGGTTTTCGCTGGTCGCAGGGGAAATGATCGCCGCGCAGTATGGTCTCGGTTTCATGATTCTCGAATCCTATAACCTGGTCCAGTATCCGACCATCGTCATCATGATGGTCACGCTCGGTATCGTCGGCTACGTCAGTAGCGCGCTCATCCGTGTCGTCGGCAATCGATTAATGCGCTGGCGCGAACAAGCTATCGGGCTGGCCGAGAATTGAGCGAGGCATGCCGGATACCATGACCGTTACTTCGCAAGTTCTCGAGCCCGCTGCCGATTCGAGCCTCGGCCACCTTTCGGTGCGGCAGGTCAATAAAATCTACGATCCGCACGGTGTACACGTGGAAGCGTTGCAGGATTGCAGCCTCGAAATACCGGCGGGCGATTTTATCGCCGTGGTCGGGCCGTCGGGTTGCGGCAAGAGCACCCTGCTGAATATTCTCGCCGGTTTCGATAACTTGACCGGCGGCCAGGTGCTGCTCGACGACGAGCCCCTGGCAACCGTCGATCACCCGCCGAGACCCGGTCCCGATCGCGTGGTCGTGTTTCAGAACGGCGCGTTGTTCCCGTGGAAGACGGTGCTGCAAAACGTGGTCTACGGGCTGTTGGTGCAAAATCGCATGACGGAACCCGAGGCCAACGAAATGGGCATGGAGCTGCTGGCGAAAACGGGCAATCTCGATCGCATCGCGCATTCCTATCCCGGTCAGCTCTCCTCCGGCATGCAGCGCAGGGTCGAAATCCTGCGTGCACTGATCAATAACCCGAGAATTCTGTTGCTCGACGAGCCTTTTCGCGCCATGGATACGGTTTCCAAAACCACCATGCACCGGCATTTGCTGGATATTTACGACCAGTACCACAAGACCGTATTTTTCATCACTCATGATCTCGATGAGGCTATTTTCCTGGCTGATACCGTGGTGGTGATGACCACGCGCCCGGGCACGATCAAGCTCAGGCTCGATGTCGATTTGCCGCGGCCGCGAACCCGCGAAACCCTGACCAGTCACCGTTTCCTGGAATTGAAACAGCAGGCAGTGAACGCGGTGCACGAGGAGGCGAAAAAAGCCTTCGAACGTGGCGAGCGGGAGCTAGCCTGATGGGGCAGGCCGTATCCATGCCCGGCAAACCTTCGCGCTGGCGGCGGATCAAGTGGCGCGGCGCCGTTTCGGTGATCACCTTTTTCGTGCTCTGGCACGCGGCGGTGGTGCTAAAGCTTGCCGGTTTCGCCGAGTTGCCGACGCCGATCCAGACGCTGGCAACTTTTTTTGCCGAATACCTGGCCAGTCCGGACTACTGGGGCTCCTGGGTAGTCAGTTTCGAGCGTGTGCTCTACGGCTTCATCATCGCCCAGATCCTGGGCATTCCACTGGGCCTGCTATTTGGCACCAGCCCGAAATTCCGCGACATGTTTTTCCCGGTGTTCGAGCTGTTAAGGCCGATTCCGCCGCTGGCCTGGGTACCGGTTTCGATCCTGTTCTGGCCCACCAACGAATCGAGTATCGTGTTTATCACGTTTGTCGGCGCGTTTTTCGTCATCGTCATCAACGTCTTTGACGGCGTGGGCAGTATCCAGAAGGAACACCTGTGGCTGGCGCGTTCGCTCGGCGCGACCCGAATGACGATTTTCAGGCGTATCATGCTGCCATCGGTGATCCCGTCGATCGCGGTCGGCATGACGCTCGGCATCGCGATTACCTGGAACGTGGTCATTGCCGCGGAAATGATCGCCAGCGACAGCGGGCTCGGTCGTATGACCTGGGAGGGTTACGTCAGCTCGACGCCGGAAGTCGTGCTGATTGGCATGATCAGTATCGGCCTGGCGGGGTACCTGTCGTCGCTCGCGGTCGACTGGCTCGAGTCGCGCATGATGCCCTGGCGGGAAAGGCGGTAGTCGCGGTGGATGACGTCAAAAACGATAGCGGTGAAACGCTCAGTGGACACATCAAGATCCGCGATCTGGCGCGTGGATATACCGACAAGGAGGATAATGCGATCAGCGTCATCGAGAATTGCTCGGTCGAATTCGAGCCCGGTTTGCTCAATGTCGTGATGGGGAAATCGGGTTGCGGCAAGTCCACGCTTGCCTACATGGTTGCCGGCTACCTGAAACCCGACCGGGGTTCGATCGAGATCGACGGCCGCAAGGTCATCGAGCCGGGTCCCGATCGTATCATGGTTTTCCAGGAGACCGCGCTGTGGCCCTGGATGACCGTGACCGATAATGTCATCTTCGGCCCGCTGGCGCGCAATGCCTTGCCCAGAGCGGAGGCCAGGGAAAAGGCCGAGGAATTGCTCGAGCGCTTCGGCCTGATTGATTTCAAGGATAAGTACCCCGCGCAGTTGTCTGGCGGTATGAAACGACGTGCCGAAATTGCGCAGGCGTTGATCAACAGCCCCGATATCATGATCCTGGACGAGCCGTTTCGCGGCCTCGACGTGATGACGCGGGAACTGTTGCAGGAGTACTATCTGCAATTGTACGAGGATACGCAATTGACCACGCTGTTTATAACCTCCGAACTGGAGGAGGCGCTGTTCCTGGCCGACCGCCTGTATGTCATGACCGAAGCGCCAAATAATATCGACCAGGTGATCGAAATCGATCTGCCGCGGCCTCGCAGTTTCGAGGTAACCGCCACCGAGCAATACCTGGACCTGAAACAGATCGCCATGAACCACCTGTATGCAGGTGCCGAAGAACTAATGTAACGGGAGGGACAAGCTATCCATCGACACAACCATCAATTAACGGGAAACATGAGGAGTTACCAATGAGAAACACGAAACTCGCAAAACTCGTCGCCGGCCTGATGCTGACCCTGTTCAGCAGCTCGTTGCTCGCGGCTGAAGCGGTGGATATCACCTACGGCTACCACCCCTACTGGACCGGTGGCTGGAACGGCGTGATTATCAAACACAAGAAACTGCATGAGAAATACCTGCCCAAGGGCAGCAAGGTAAAGTTCGAAGCGCACCTGACCGGTCCGCCGATGGTGAACGCGTTGCTGGCCGACAAGATGCAGATCGGCACCATGGGGGACATGCCGTCGCTGGTCGCCACCACCAAGCGTAAAATCGCGGACATTCGCCTGGTGTCGACACCGATGTTCAGCAATGGTCAGAACTGCAACAAGGTGGTGGTGCCGGCCGATGCGCCCGATTTTGCCAGCGTCGAGGAAGCCGGCAAGTGGCTGACCGGCAAACCCTTCGCAGTACATCGCGGCACTTGCGCCAATCGCTTCGTCGATTCGATCATCAGCAAGGGCGCGTTCAAGCCTTCCGAACGCCTCAGCATGACCATCGAGGTCATCACCAGTAACCTCGAAGCCGGCAAGCTCAAGGGCGGCGCGGCGATGTGGGAACCACATGCGCGGCGCGTGGTCGAGGCGGGGCACGCCAAGTACGTCGCAACCGGTGCGCCCTGGGGCGAGACCGACGCCGACTTCACGCTGATGCGCCAGGATTTCATCGAAAATCACCCGGAAGCCGCCATCGGCTGGATGAAGGCCGAGATCGAGGCCATGCAATTCATTATCAATAACCCGGAGGAAACCGTAGAAATTCTTTACAAGGAACTCACCGGTTACCCCAGGGCCACGATCTGGTCTGCGATCTACGAGGAAAATCCCGCGGCCATCGGCGGCGATCCAGTGACCTACGAGGCGAAGATGATTTTCGACGACGATGTCCTGACGCTGATGAATAACGGTTACGCCTTTTTGCATGAGCTGAAGGTGCTCAAATCGCCCGACGCGCCACCGAACGCCTATAACGACATGCCAATCAAAAAGGCTTTGGCGGAAATGGGGTTGAGTGCGCCGATTGGCAGGATCGAAGGTAAACCCCGGTCCACGCGGCCATACTAGAGACTAGTTTTTGTTTCTGAATCCCGGTTGCGTCGCCGCGACCGGGATTTTTTTGTCTGGCGTCAGGGGCTGAATATTACGCTCCGCGGGCTAGGAACGTTTGATATCGAGCTCTACTTTAACCGGTTTACGCAAGTCATCGAGCACCGGGCAGTGGCGGTTCACCGTTTGACGTAAACGCTCGATATCCTCGTCCGTAGCGTCGCTCTCGATTTTTATTTCGCCGTAAACCTCGGAGAATCCGGCCGCGATCCCTTCTTCGACGTTGAAAAATCCCCGCGCGTCGGATACCCCGGTGACGCTGACGGCAACGCTTCTGAGGTCGATGCCCATAGCGTCTGCGTACAGGCGATAGGTTACTTCGTGGCATGCGGCGAGCGCGGCAAGCAGCAATTCGCTGGGTCTTGGCCCCTGGTTGGTGCTGCCCATGTTTTCCGGCTGATCGACGATCACCTCGAAGTCCCTGGTTTTTGCGTGGCTGCGAAAAGCCTCAACCAGACGGCTGTCGGCATGAACTTCGACCCGGCATTTCTCCGGGTTGTTTCGCAATATTTCCTGTTTGTGCTGAAAGACTTCTTTAAAGTTACTCATAAGCCGGATCCTTATCCACCGCGAATCGTCGAGGCGCCATTATACGAAGGGAGTCAGGGAGCAGGCCAGGTTTTTGCCATTTGCAGACAAAAGCTTCAGGGGTCAGGTCTTTGATTTTTAATGCCGATCGCCATTCAGCTGCATCGTTATTAT
>Ga0316201_10001895_pt1 | contig 14553 bp, 14 predicted proteins | sample CS6wburrow_MG_FD_204516 | JGI IMG/M metagenome (GOLD analysis project Ga0316201, IMG submission 204516) | Coastal sediment microbial communities from Delaware Bay, Delaware, United States - CS-6 worm burrow | ecosystem: Environmental > Aquatic > Marine > Coastal > Sediment | place: USA... | reverse complement strand
TTCAGGCTGGTCTTCGTGTCCGTACGCTTGCTCTTCACTCAAACCGTAGCTATTGCTACGCTTTTCGCTCCAGAGCGGCGCTTACGCACACGAATCCTGCGCCTGCTCCCGTGATCCTGGTGAGAAAGGCGGGCTAGTAGTTTTGGACGTACTTGCCCCAGTTCCAGGACATCAAGGGCTGCTTGCCTTCGAGTGCGTAGGTTTCAACGGTCATGTCAGGGAGGGTGAGAATCATGCAGGTGTGATTGAACGGTGTGCTGCCGGGGTTGATCACAAGCACGTCACCCAGTTGTTCGGCAAACACCTGGTGTGTATGGCCGACGATCAATACATCACAATTGAAGCCTTGCAGCGTTTGCTGCCAGTACTGTTTTTGCTCATTGATCAGTTTACCGTCGACATCAAGCAGCTTGATACCACCATGCTGGGATGAAGGCGGATGAGCGTGTACCACGCAGATCCGCTTGCCTTCGATTTCGTACTCCAGCGTATCAGGCAAGGCGTTAAGGAAGCGGTATTGCCTGGTATCAACTTCGTCGGCATGAGCTTCAAGGTAGGCCTGGTCATGATTGCCGACGATGCTTGAACATTCGTGTTCCAGCAACAGATCGATCGTGGATTCGAGTTCTTCAAAGTAACCGGCAATATCGCCGGCGCAGATGACGGAATCAACCTTTTCACGCATGAAAATAGATAAGGCCTGCTGCAATGGGGCGGATTTTGCATGTACGTCACTGATCAGGCCAAGTTTTGTGGTCATAAGATCGGTGAGTGTTAGATATTTAGTGAACGTCCACCATCAACCGGTACGATATGGCCGGTTATGTACTCGGCGTCTCTGATCAGGAATAAAATCGCCTTGGCGATATCCCTGGGCTCGCCGTGACGTTTGAGCGCGGTGCGTTCGATAATATACTGTTTGGTGGTTTCATCCATGTCATTATCGGGCCATAGGATGGCGCCCGGCCCTATGCCATTGACGCGGATTTCAGGGCCTAGCTCTTTTGCCAGGGATTGCGTCAGCATGGCCAGGCCTGCCTTGGCGGCGCAATACACGGGATGTTTACTCATCGGGCGAAAAGCATGTATGTCCACCATGTTGACGATGCAGCCGCTGTTTTCTCTCAGATAAGGCGTCGCTGCCTGTGACAGAAACAACGGTGCTTTCAGGTTGCTGTTGATCAGATTGTGCCAGTGCCCCAGCGTGATGGTGCCGACTGGCGTCGGGAAGAAACTGGACGCATTGTTGATCAGAACATCCAGCCGGCCCCATATCTCTACCGTGTCTTCAATCATCCTGGCGTACACATGGTCCTCATCCAGATCGCCCTGGATGACGGCAGCCGAGTTGGCGCGCTGCTGATTGAGTTCATAACAGAGCTCGTCTGCCTCCTGCTGTGATGAGCGGTAATGAATTACAATGTTCATGCCGGCAGCGTGCAGCATGCGAGAGGTTTCTGCACCAATACGTTTTGCCCCGCCGGTGATAAGTACGATCTTTGCGTTGACTTCTGAGTTAGAATCCACCTTTTGTGTTCCTGTGTGAATGTGATTGGCTTGTGTGTTTTAGACGATTGGCATCAAGCGCTAATAATCGCACAATTAAACAATCCAACCAATATGAATCAACCAGTTGAGTTGTTGCCAGAGCCTGATGAAGCTGCAAAAAAACGCAGTAGGGATTTATCCGCCTGTATTATCGCGGCCTGTGAACAGCAGGGTGGTTCAATCGCTTTCCGTGATTTCATGCAAATGGCACTGTATCAGCCTGGGATGGGCTATTACAGCGGTGGTCTGGAAAAATTTGGTGAAACGGGCGACTTCATCACTGCGCCAGAAATTTCTTCCCTGTTCTCACAATGCGTGGCACGACAGCTTGCGCAGTTAGACAGGGATGCCGGCCTGGTCGATGTACTCGAGTTCGGTGCCGGTTCGGGTGTGATGGCAGCCGATGTATTGCTCGAGATGGAGCGGCTGCAGGCATCACCCGGGCATTATTATATCGTTGAGCTCAGCAGTGAGCTGCGTGAAAGACAGAAGCGGACGATAAAACAAAGGGCACCGCATTTAACGGCGTCAGTACACTGGCTTGATGCGCTGCCAGACAAACCCATTCAGGCAGTTATCCTTGCCAATGAAGTGCTGGACGCGATGCCGGTGGAGTGCTTTCGTGTCCATCACGGCGCGGTTGAACAAATGCGGATCAAGGTACGCAACGGCCGGTTGAAAGCGTTTTATACGCGCGCAGATGGTCGCATGGAAGAACAGATTCGAACGATTGAGCGGCGTCGTGGTGGAAGTTTCGAGGAAGGTTATTGCTCGGAATACAATCCTTCAATACAGGCATGGCTGGCCAGCCTGTATGCTTTGCTGGATAAGGGCCTGGTGCTGTTGATTGACTATGGCTATCCGCTAAAGGAGTATTATCTCGACGAGCGCGATAGTGGTACGCTGATCTGTCATTATCAGCACCGGGCACATGCGAATCCGCTCTGGTATCCGGGTTTGCAGGACATAACGGCATTTGTCGATTTTAGTGCTGTCGCTTATGCGGCCGATGAAACCGGTTTCGATGTGAGCGGCTATACGACGCAGGCAATGTTTTTGATGAGCTGTGGGCTCGCTGATCTACATCAGTCGATGATGAGTGATGACCCCAAACAGCAGTTACGACTGGCGCAACAGATCAAGACTCTGACACTGCCATCCGAGATGGGTGAACGGTTCAAAGCAATGGCCTTGGCCAAGCATGTTGATCTGTCGCTTATCGGTTTCGCGCTGCAGGATTTTCGCAACCGCCTGTAAGCGGATACTATGGATTAATCAGGTGGAACCATTACAAATAGTCGTACTGGCGCTGGTGCAGGGTTTGACCGAGTTTTTGCCTATATCAAGCTCGGCGCATCTGATTCTGGTGCCGATATTAACCGAATGGCCCGATCAGGGACTGGCTTTTGATGTGGCTGTGCACGCCGGTACCTTGACAGCTGTCGTGCTCTATTTTCGTCATGAACTGGGTCGCATGCTTATCGAATGGTTTGCCTCATTCAAAGGCCGGTTGACGCCTGACGCCCGCCTGGCATGGGCGGTGTTGATAGGTACAATTCCGGTTGGGCTTGCAGGGCTTATGTTCAAGGATTTTATCGAAACGGAACTGCGATCACCCATGATCATTGCTGTCGAGACCATCGTGTTTGGTTTATTACTCTGGTATGCAGACCAAACCGGTAAACGCAGTAGAGACGAGTACAGCCTGATGTTGTTCGACGTACTGGTCATCGGTCTGGCGCAGGCGCTGGCTCTGATACCAGGCACATCGCGATCTGGCATAACCATAACTGCTGCGCTGATGCTCGGCTTGAAGCGTGAAGCGGCGGCGCGATTTTCATTCCTGCTATCAATACCTGTTATCTTACTGGCGGGATCATTTGAGACCATGGAATACCTGAGTGTGGCGCGTGTACAGGATGCGCAGCCCTTGCTGATTGGTGCATTGATCTCTGCGGTCAGCGCCTATGCCTGCATACATTACTTTCTCAAACTGCTCGATCGCATAGGTATGATGCCATTTGTTGCCTACCGGCTTGTTCTGGGTGGCGTACTCCTGGCTCTGTTTGCATGATGCAGTCAACAAATCCCGAGTTACGTTACCGCAAACTCTGGCTGATTGTCGGCTACCTATTGATCATTCTGGTGATTTTTCTCTCTCTTATGAGTAAGCCGGTTGCTATTGATACTGATCTACCATATCAGGACAAGCTGTTTCATGCGATCGCCTATTTTTCAACAACATTCTGGTTTTTGCAGATCTACCACATCAGGCACCATGTTGTTCAATGGGTGTTTTTCTTCCTGTGTCTGGGTTTGCTGCTGGAGTATCTGCAGGGCTTTGATTCCAACCGTCACAGTGACATCGGTGATATGGTCGCGAATGCGCTTGGTGTTGCAGCGGCGCTGGTGCTGTCTAGAACGCGCTTGAGGTTTATGTTGATGGGGTTTGAGCGCTATTTTGTTAGAAATGCGGGTTAAGAGACAACTTTGGCGCTCTGTGCGTTTTTTGCGGGCTAATTAGATGACCGCATAATCGCTGAAGATTTACTGTTTTTTTATTGCAGCGACCAGCCCGACACGTTCCTCTCTGATCTTGTCCGCAAGCGCCTTGTTGCTATAACCCTGTTCCACCAGTGAGCCGACATCAACCTTGCGTGCTTCCTCTAAAGCCTTCCTAAAAAAATTCCCCTGTGGGAATGCGCTGTCTTCGTGCCCGGGGCGGCCGCGAGCATCGGCTTCACTGGCGAGAAGAAATTTTTCAAAACGCTGAGGTTTTCTGAATGCATCCAGTTGTTCGAGTGTTTTTACGACAGTCGCTGGTTTTAATTCCAATGCGCGATGGTAATGCAGGTGGAAGCGTGCCGTGCGCTCGGCAAGATCGCGATATTCGTTCGGGATGCGCAGACGTTTGCAGACATCGAGCACGATTTCAGCACCTCGTACCTCATGTTCAGTATGATGCGGCCATTCCGTTCGGGGGGTTACGCCCTTGCCCAGGTCGTGCATCAGTGCGGCAAACCGCACTTCAGTATCATCGCTCAGCTTGCAGGCTTGCTCAAGGACCATCAAGGTATGGATGCCGGAATCGATTTCGGGGTGGTGCTCTTCGGGTTGCGGTACACCAAACAGTTTATCCAGTTCCGGCAGTATACGTTCCAGCGCGCCGCTCTCGCGCAGGACCTCGACGAAGCGTGAGGGGTTGCGTTCGCCGAGGGCTTTTTCCATTTCCTGCCAAACGCGTTCGGGCACCAGTGCATCGACCTCACCGTTGGCGACCATGTGCTTCATCAGCTGCAGGGTTTCATCAGCAACGCTGAAGCCCAGATGAAAATAGCGTGCAGCAAAGCGTGCGACGCGGAGGATTCGCACCGGATCCTCGCTAAACGCGGGTGATACGTGTCGCAGCACTTTGTCTTGTATGTCCTTGAGGCCATTGAAGGGGTCGATGATCTCACCGGATTCATCTTTTGCCAGTGCATTGATGGTCAGGTCGCGACGTGCCAGGTCCTGTTCCAGTGTGACGTCTGCCGTGGCATGTACCTCGAAACCTTTGTAGCCAGGTGATGTCTTGCGTTCCGTCCGGGCCAGTGCATATTCTTCCTTGGTCTCGGGATGAAGAAATACCGGGAAATCCCTGCCGACCTGGTGAAAACCGGCAGCCAGCATTTGCTCCGGTGTGGCACCCACAACTACCCAGTCTTTTTCCTCGTGTGGATAAGCCAGCAGTTCGTCACGCACGGCACCGCCTACCAGATAGGTCTTCATGTGATTACAATCAACGGCTGGCCGTAGGCGCGAGCTGCGTCATCCATGGCTCTATGTTGCCATAGTTGGTAACAGATTTGTTAGCATGATTGGCAGACGGCCTGCTGTGCTTGTATATAATATGGGCATGACAAACAGTACGTTTGCGGTTGAAGTGGGTGTCAGCGTTAGGATAAAACGGTGCCGCTAAATTCATACAAGCTTCCGCTGGCGGCCAGCAATGCATTGCTTTGACAGCACTGCCACCGCGAGCTAGCCGGCGAGCTGTCACAGTTGGTTCGATCAATAATCGCGCAGGATTCATCCATGAATATACCCTGGTATGTAACGGCTTTGATAGCAGCGCTAATATGGGGTATGCATTATCCACTGATCGATTTTGCGCTAAAACGAATTTCAGTTTTCAGTGTGCTGCTGCTCTCTATGCTGCCGGTGGTGTTTCTGACGCCGGTGTTTCTACGTGATCTTGCACGCGATCTGGCTACGGTCAGGGCGCTGCCCGGCGTTGAGCAGGGCATGATCGCCGCGATCGGGCTGACCAGTTTGCTGGGAGCCGTCATGCTCTACCTGTCGATCGCTGGCAAGAACGCGACTCTGGCCAGTCTGATTGAGATCACCTATCCGGTGTTTGTCGCGTTCTTCGCATATGTGATGTTCCGGCAAATCCATCTAAATGCGAGTGTGATTGCCGGTGGTTTGATGGTGATAGCGGGTGCGGGGCTGATTATTTATCACAATCAGTGAGTGGTCAGCTAGCCCACATTTCTCACCAGGCGGCGTAGGGTGCTGATATGGCATTGGTCCCTTGAATGAAAACCTGGCTGATCAAAATACAGTGTTTTTTTCAAGCGTGTCCATCACGGTTCAGGCTGGTCTTCGTGTCCGTACGCTTGCTCTTCACTCAAACCGTAGCTATTGCTACGCTTTTCGCTCCAGAGCGGCGCTTACGAACACGAATCCTGCGCCTGCTCCCGTGATCCCGGTGAGAAATGCGGGCTAGCAGACAGGCAGGATGCACCGTGTGTAGCGGTGGAAAGATCAGCACGGTGCGCACAGCGCATCCTTCAACACGGCTACAGCCACCTGAACCCGTTCCCGGAGACCGACTTAGTCCATCGCAGCTTGAGCCGCTTCGAGTGCGACGCCCGTGTTGATGTCGGCACCCATCTGACTGAGCACGGCTTCGAGCGAAGACAGGCACAGGAAGATATTTTCGGCGCGAGAGCTGTAACCCATCAGACCGATACGCCAGACCTTGCCCGCCAGCGCTCCAAGGCCGGCACCGATTTCCAGATTGAATTCATTCAGCAGTCTCGAGCGCACTGCCGCTTCATCGACACCACTGGGGATGGTTACCGAGTTAAGCTGTGGCAGGCGGTGGCTTTCATCGACAACGAAGGACAGCCCCATGGCTTCAAGACCAGCACGCAGCGCCAGATGGTTGTTGGTGTGGCGCGTCCACGAGTTCTCCAGTCCTTCTTCCTGAAGCATGACCAGCGATTCGTGCAGTGCGTACAGTGCATTGACCGGCGCGGTGTGATGATAGGCGCGCTTGACATTCGAACCCCAGTAGCCCATCACCAGGTTGGTATCGAGAAACCAGCTCTGTACCTTGTTTTTTCGGTGGGTGACTACATCGACGGCGCGGTCGCTGAAGCTGACCGGTGAAATCCCCGGTGTGCAGGACAGACATTTCTGTGTGCCGGAATAGATGGCATCGATGCCCCATTCATCGACCTTGAGTTCAGAACCTCCCAGCGATGTGACGGCGTCGACCAGTGCCAGCGCGTCGTGATCGTGAGCGAGCTTGCACAGTATATCGGCATCGGAACGCGCACCGGTCGATGTTTCGGCGTGCACGAATGCGAGCAGTTTTGCGTCCGGGTTCGCTTTCAGAGCGTCTTCTGCTTTCTGCGGATCGACCGGTTTGCCCCATTCATCTTCAACCATGACGGCGACGGCGCCACAGCGTTCCACGTTTTCTTTCATACGGCCGCCGAAAACGCCGTTCTGGCAAATGATGGCTTTTTCACCAGGTTCGAGCAGGTTGATGAATGTGGTTTCCATGCCGGCTGAGCCGGGTGCGGACACCGGAATGGTCAGCTGGTTTTGGGTCTGAAACGCATACTGCAGCATTTGCTTCACTTCATCCATCATGCCGACGAATGCAGGGTCGAGGTGACCGATGGTCGGGCGTGCCATTGCGCCAGTAACACGGGGGTGGACGTCAGAAGGGCCCGGTCCCATCAGAGTGCGGACAGGCGGGTTGAATGAAGTAATGCTCATGCGATGTATTCTGTAGTGGTTAACAAGTGGCGGCTATTCTGCCACGATTGTTAGGATTCGACTACGTGTTGACAATGTGGTTTTGCAGGCTCACCCACCAATTGCCCCAGGGTTTCGGGTTTTCAGCCCCGGTTAGCGCAATCAGACCAGTAGTTCGATCCAGTGTCTGACCGGTATGTCAGTGCCGCTTTGCAGGTGCAGCAGGCAGCCGATGTTCGCAGTCACGATCACATCTGGCTGTGCAGACGCTATATTCTGCAGTTTTCTGTCGCGTAACTGTTCAGCCATGGCCTTGTGCAGGATGGAATAGGTGCCGGCAGAACCACAGCAGAGATGTGATTCCTGAAAGCTCACCAGCTGCCAGCCCGAGGCCTGGAGCAGGGACTCGACTTTGCCACGAATCTTCTGGCCGTGCTGCAGTGTGCAGGGGGGGTGGAAGGCGATCTTTTGCGTTGATTTTACTGTCGCAAGTTGTGGCCTGGCCTGTTCGGCGACGTATTCACTCAGATCTTTGCTGACTTCGCTGATTCTTTCTGCCTTGAGTCGGTAAGCATCATCAGACAGCATGCGGCCATATTCCTTGATCGTCACTTGACACCCGGTGGCGGTTGAAATGATGGCTTCGATCTGATTGTTTTCGACATAGGGCCACCAGCTATCGATGTTACCTTTGATGGTGGCGTGTGCCTCTTTGTAAGCATCCAGGTGATGGCTGATACCGCCACAGCAACCGGTTTGAGGTATGCGCAGCGTTTGTATACCGAGACGATCGAGCACTATTGCCGCAGCGCGGTCGATGTTAGGCTGCAAAACCGGCTGCACGCATCCCTGCAACAGGATGATTTTTCGTGGGTGTTCCGCCTCCGGCCAGTCCAGCAACTGCTCGGGCTTTGCCGGCACTTTCTGCTTGATTGCAACAGGCATTACCGGTCTGACCATCTGTGCGGCAGCGATCGCGGTGTTGAACAGCGGCCGGGTTAGGAACAGTTTTCGAACCAAAAAGCGTTTGACCCGGTCAGTAAGCGTGCGCCGTGCTTGCTCTGACACCAGCTGGCGGCCGATATCGAGCAATAGGCCGTAATCCACACCGGACGGGCAGGTGGATTCACAATTTCTGCAGGTCAGGCATCGATCGAGGTGGGACTGGGTCAGCCTGCTGGGTTGCTTGCCTTCGAGTACCTGTTTAATTAGGTAGATGCGACCGCGGGGGCCGTCGAGTTCATCGCCCGTGAGCTGGTAGGTTGGGCAGGTCGCATTGCAAAAACCGCAGTGCACGCAGTTACGCAAGATGCGGTTGGCTTCTTGACCCTGGTGTGTTTCCAGATTAGCGTGTGTGATCGAGGTCTTCACAGTTCCTGATACAGCCTGTTTGGATTCAGGATATTCCGCGGATCAAATGCGTGTTTGATGCGTTTCTGGATCGCGAGCATCGATGCCTGCAAAGGTTGAAAAATCTGTTGTGTAGATGCTGCTCGCAATGTGTAGCGTGTCGCGTGGCCATGCAGGCGCCGTGCCTGTTCGAACAGCTCGCTATTGGATGCTTTCCAGCGCAGGGCGCCACCCCACTCGATCAACTGCTTGTCTTCGTTGTGTATCGACGTCGATGGCGGGAGTGATAAGCGCCACAAATGGTCCTGTTGGAAATAGGGGTGTGTCTGATGGCGAAGCTGAGGCCACAATCCGCCGCTAGCCATTTCGCCCCCCATTTTTTTGTACGCCTGCGCGATGCTATTTGCAGTGCTGCTCAGGCGTACCGACAAAGTCCCCTGGTAGTGACAGCTCGCTGTAATCGGCTGGCCTTGATGCAGCCAGTCACGCAGCCATTGATGTCCCTGCGCGGCATCAACGTCGAATGCCAGCGTGGTTTCGGCTTCAGTTTTTGGTAACACTTTGAGCGATATTTCCGTCAGTACACCAAGTGTTCCCTGCGCGCCGACCATGAGTCTGGATACATCATAACCGGCGACGTTTTTCATCACCTGGCCGCCAAACTGCATCAGCTCTCCCTTGCCGTTGATGATTTTTGCACCCAGCACAAAATCTCTGGCAGCGCCCCTGAATGCCCGTGCCGGCCCGGACAGGCCGCTGGCGATGGCACCGCCGAGTGTGGCTTGATCAGTGTGCAATGGCGGTTCGAAGGCCAGTTGCTGGCCATGTTCATCGAGTGCCGATTCAAGCTCACTCAGACGGGTGCCACTTCTGGCGGTAATCACCAGCTCACTGGCCTGGTATGACAGTATGCCCTGATGCCCGGCCAGTAGCAGCGATTCACCCTCCACGTCCCGGCCATAAAACGATTTGCTGTTTCCTGCCTGGATGACTAACGGTGTTTTGCTGTCATAGGATCGAATTATCTGGTCACGCAATAGCTCAGTTTTGTCATTGCTTTCGGGCATGGTCAAGTGGAAGCAAGCTAAAAGCGTTCGAGTTCGGGATGGGGCAGCTGGCCATGGTGCACGTGCATCGCGCCAAACTCTGCACATCGGTGCAGCGTGGGAATACCCTTGCCGGGATTGAGTAGTCCATCGGGGTCGAAAGCCTGTTTGATGGCGTGGAACTGCAGCAGTTCTTGCTCATTGAACTGGAAACACATCTGGTTGATCTTTTCCATGCCAACACCGTGTTCACCGGTAATGGTGCCGCCGGCCTCAACACAGATCTCCAGTATCCTGCCACCCAGTTCCTCGGTGCGCTCCAGTTCACCCTCAATATTGGCATCATAGAGGATCAGTGGATGCAGGTTGCCATCACCGGCATGAAAAACGTTGACGATGGGCAGGCCGTATTCATCAGAGAGCTCACTGATGCGTGTTAAAACATCGGCGATCTGATGTCGAGGGATGGTGCCGTCCATGCAGTAGTAATCAGGTGAGAGGCGGCCCACGGCGGGGAAAGCGGCCTTGCGACCGGCCCAGAATCTGGCACGTTGTTGTTCATCTTCTGCAACACGTATTTCAGTGGCGCCGGAGCGGCTCAGCACCTGCTGGGCTTGCGCTAATTGATCGGCGACTTCGGCGTCGGTGCCATCGATCTCGCACAATAAAATGGCGGCAGCATCGCGCGGATAACCGGCGTTGACGAAATCGTCGGCCGCACCAATGGCAGCATTATCCATCAGTTCAAGGCCGGCCGGCAGAATGCCGTCGGCGATAACATTGCTGACCGCCTGTCCGGCAGTGGCCACGTCTGCGAATGAGGCAAGTATCACATTGGCGGCTTTCGGGGTGGGCAGCAGCTTCACGGTGATTTCGGTGATTATCCCGAGCAGGCCTTCCGATCCTGTCATCAGTGCGAGCAGATCATATCCGGGGCTGTCCAGGGCATCACCACCAATGGTCAGGTGTTCGCCGCGCATGGTGATGACTTCGAGCCGGGTGATGTTATGCACCGTGAGGCCGTATTTCAGGCAGTGGACGCCACCGGCATTTTCTGCCACATTGCCGCCTATCGAGCAGGCAATCTGTGACGATGGGTCTGGTGCGTAGTACAGTCCGTGCTGACTGACGGCATCGCTGATAGCCAGATTGCGTACCCCTGGCTGCACGACCGCAGTGCGGTTTTCAATATCGACCTTCAGGATGCGATTAAACCTGGCCAGGCTGATCAGTATGCCGTTTTCAAGCGGCAGCGCGCCCCCTGATAAACCCGTTCCCGCGCCACGTGCGACCACCGGAATTTGCTGCTTGGTGCAAAAGGTTAGAATGTGTTCGATCTGTTCGACCGTTTCCGGCAGCACCACAACCATAGGCACTTGCTGATAGGCAGACAGTCCGTCGCATTCATAGGGCCTCAGATCTTCCGCATCGTGTAAAACACTGGCCGTGGGCAGGATTTTTTGCAGACAGCGTATGATCGGCTTTCGATCAGGACTTGAAGTGTTCATGGCCGTCGTGCAATTCTGCGAAGTGCGTCATACGCAGTCTGCCTGTTGGTATTGCCCAGAAAGGCGGGCACTACCATATCCAGCGATGTGGGTTCGTGCTCACCCTGGCCGCAGATGCTGTCGAGTTTGAGCGAGTTATAATTGTCAACGGAGAATGGCTTGCCGGGAAACCATTCCAGCAAATAGGCCTGGGCCTTGCTGATGGCATCAGGCAGGCAGATGACGCGTCTTTTCAGACCGAGTGTTGCTGCCGTGTATTCAACCAGTTGTTTCAGTGAGTATTGCTCTGGGCCGCACAAATCATAGCGCTGGCCAAAGGTGGACTTGTCATCAAGCGCTTGTACGAAACGGTTAGCAACATCGCCAACATAAACCGGTGCAAAGCGTGCATTCGCACACGCCAGCGGAAAGAAGTAGGGCATGATTTTGAGTAAAACAGCAAAGCGATTGAGGAAACTGTCGCCGGGGCCGAATATTACCGAAGGTCTAAAACTGGTTACAGCCAGGCTGTCTGTTGAGTAGGTATGCAATGCGTTCTCGCCCTCTCCCTTGGTCCGGAGATAGAAGCTGGTGCCCATATTGGCATCTGCATTCACGGCGCTCATGTGCAGAATTCTGGGAATGTTCAAGTCAAGGCACGCACCAAGAATATTTTTTGGTAGTTCAACGTGTGCCTTGCGGAAGCCGTCACCGTTATGCTGTGTCTCGTTCAGTATACCGACGAGGTTGATAACTGCATCCATACCTTTCATATGTTGTTTCAGCTGGGAGCTGTCGAAAACGTCAGCCTCAATGAGTTCAATATTGGGCAATACCAACAGATCACGGTGATTGCTTCGATTACGGGTGAGAACCCTGACCCGCTTGTCCCTGGATACCAGCCGACTGGCGATCTGCTTACCCACGAAACCCGTGCCGCCGAGGATGCATATAGAATTGTGCTTCATATCAAGGATATATGGACTGTAACTATCAAATGAGGGCTACTTTATCACACCAAACAAGATGGTGGATGTCTCAAAGAGGAAGCACATTTCTGTCTGAGCTGCTATCATTTGCATCGAATGAGGTGCGTTGATTTGCGACTTTATAATAACAACAAGAGGTGATCACATCGTATGCTTCGAAAAGCACTTATATACCTTCTCGCCCTGCTACCCGCTTCAAGTGCACTGTCAGCCGGGCTCGATCTGAGACTCAGCAGCGAAACGGCGGAAGTCACGTTCCTAACTCAAAGCGCCACCTTTGGCTATGGTGGTGCGGATATCGGCATTGGTCTTTTTCTCAACGAGAAGGATGATTTTTTGGCGAATGGCTCCATCCTTGTCTCCGGCAGCGGGACCGGTGATGTGCGTGCCTTACATTTTGGCGTTGGCGGTAAAGTGTACGCCGGCCGGCTTGATTTTGAACCGAGTAATGCGAGTGGCGGCGCCATTGCGGTAGGCGGTAACCTGCGCTATGTGTTTCCGGCAAGCAATCCATTTGCGATCCTGGCTGAAGCCTTTTGGGCGCCGAGTGTCACAAGCTTCTCCGACTTTGAGGGCATTGTTGAATATCGTGCGGCATTTGAGCTTGAGGTAACGCCCAGTGCACGAGCCTACTTTGGTTACAGAGTGCTGGAGGTCGAGCTGGATAACGGTGCCAAATACAAAGCTGATGATAATGCACACATTGGTGTCCGTTTTGCGTTCTGATGTTATCAACTTGAATCTCACAAAAAGGCGGGGTGACTCGCCTTTTTTTTTGGGGCGTGTCCATGTCAAAGTCTACGAATCCGATTAATAGCTTGCTCGATATCATGGTTGCATTGCGTGATCCATCAAGCGGATGCCCATGGGATATCGAGCAGACATTTAAGACCATATCGGCCTACACCATCGAGGAGGCCTACGAAGTAGCCGATGCCATTGAGCGCGATGATATGCCTGATCTAAAGGATGAGTTGGGTGATTTGCTGTTCCAGGTCGTGTTTCATTCTCAGATGGCCAAGGAGCAGGGTGCGTTTACTTTCAGCGATGTGGTTGCGGCGATCAGTGACAAGATGGTGCGCAGGCATCCGCATGTCTTCGGTGGCGAGCAGATTGAAGATCACACCACATTGAACCGTGCATGGGAGCAGCACAAGAAAAATGAGCGCCAGGCCAAACAGCACGAACACAAGAGTCTGCTCGATGGCATTGCATCAACCATGCCAGCCCTGCGCTGGTCATCGAAGCTGCAAAAACGCGCTGCGCATCATGGTTTCGACTGGGATGATGTGGACCCGGTGTTCGACAAGTTGCAGGAAGAAATTTCGGAACTTAAGGCTGAAATAGGACGCGAGAATAACCAGGACAGAATCACCGATGAGATGGGCGATATTCTGTTTGCTTGCGTGAATCTGTCACGTCACCTGGATGTCAATGCTGAACACGCCTTGCGTGAATCCAATCGAAAATTCATCGCCCGCTTTTCTGTGCTCGAACAGCTATTGCAGCAGGACGGCAAGATCATGGACGCATGCAGCGTCGAAGTACTTGAGGACTACTGGCAAAAGGCGAAAAGCGAGTTGTCCAGCGATGAACGCAGATAAACACGGATAATTCATTGTCTTGTGGAGCGGCTTCAGCTGCGAATTGCTCGCGACGGAGGCGCTGTTCGCGGCTGAAGCCGCCCCTGCCGCGCAATATGCTCTACAGCTGTGCGTTTAATGTCCGTGTTTATCTGCGTTCATCGGTGGACTGATTCTTCATGAAACCGGCCAAAAAAAAGCCGCTCATTGAGCGGCTATTTATTCACATCAATTTTTAGAGCTTAGATAAACAATGACTGATCGGCATCGGATGATTCTTCGAAGTAGGTAGCGGCACCTACGAATTCACAACCATCGATAAAGCCTTTGGGATCATGGCCAAACAGTTCAACAGTCATTTGGCAGGCAAGAAATTTGCACTCGGCTTCCTGACAGAGTTCTCGCAATTCTGATATGGATGCCACGCCGCAGTTGCTGATGGTTTTTTTCATCAGGGTTGTTGCGATGCTGTCCATGAACGGTATGTTCCACAAGACATTGGGAATTTTTGGACCCC
>Ga0316201_10001894_pt1 | contig 14556 bp, 16 predicted proteins | sample CS6wburrow_MG_FD_204516 | JGI IMG/M metagenome (GOLD analysis project Ga0316201, IMG submission 204516) | Coastal sediment microbial communities from Delaware Bay, Delaware, United States - CS-6 worm burrow | ecosystem: Environmental > Aquatic > Marine > Coastal > Sediment | place: USA... | reverse complement strand
CGCGGCTTTCTGTCCTGGCGTGAATACCCGTAATACGGTATCACTGCGGTAATGCGTTTCGCCGAGGCACGCCGCATGGCGTCGATCATCACGATCAGCTCCATCAGGTTGTCGTTGGTCGGCTGGCATGTCGGCTGGATCAGGAACACATCCCGGCCACGCACGTTTTCCATCACTTCGATGCAAATTTCGCCATCACTGAAGGTCTCGACACTGATTCTGCCCAGCGAGGTATTCAGATGCGACGCAATCTTCTGCGACAGCTCGGGATTAGCATTACCCGAAAATATTCTCAACCGGCTGTCTTCTTTGGTCACGTCTGGTCTCGTCTGTGCTTCAAAAATGGCTGGGCCGGGAGGATTTTCTCGAGCCTCCCACATTCACCAGATCGCTGCGTAATTACCACTTTGCAATCCGGCACATCTATTCTATATGGCTGGGCCGGGAGGATTCGAACCTCCGAATGCCAGGATCAAAACCTGGTGCCTTACCGCTTGGCGACGGCCCAATAATTCAAACTTGCTAACAACCAGCAGTCATACATGACTCACTGTGACTTGCCAGTTCAGGCACGTCGCCCAGTCAACGCTATCGAACCTGCGGATGCCAGGATCAAAACCTGGTGCCTTGCCCCAATGTCATAGAGCCGCGACGGCCCAATAATCTTGCTGCTTACGTGCCGTTCATGAAGCGTATCAACGGTGACTGGTTGCAGCCGCGGGCGACAAATGCATTCCAGTGGCCCTGCGCAGATGCCTTCAAGCGTTGATGAACAGCTACTGCGGCCTGGCGGTCTTCAAAACGTGCAAATACCGATGCCCCGGTGCCACTCATACGCGCACTTGCGTAGCCATCAAGCCAGTCCAGCGCCTGTTTCACTTCGGGATACCTGGCCACCACCACGGGTGTGCAGACATTACCCCAGCTGCTGCTAAAAAGGTCGCGTATTTTGATTGCTGGGCTATCGCGTGTCAATTCAGATGCAGCAAAGATTTCAGCCGTAGGCACCGATATTGCCGGCGTAATCACCAGGTACCAGGGCTGTTCCAGCTCGACCGGGGTCAGTTGCTCACCAATGCCTTCGGCAAAAGCCGCAAAGCCGTGCACAAACACCGGCACATCGGCGCCCAGTTGCAGGCCGATGTGCGCCAGTTGCGTGACACTCAATCCGAGCTGCCAGAGGCGATTGAGTGCATGCAGCGTGGTCGCCGCGTCCGAGCTGCCGCCCCCGAGGCCGCCGCCCATCGGCAGGCGCTTATCAATCTCGATTTCGACGCCATGGCGACAACCCACATGTGACTGTAACAGGCGCGCTGCGCGCACCGCCAGATCCTGAGACGCTGGAAATTGCGCATTTCCCCGGGTGCGGATAATTTCACCATCCTCGCGCAGCCGAAATTGCAGCTCATCACCAAAATCCAGAAACTGGAACAGGGTTTGTAGATTGTGATATCCATCGTCGCGGCGGCCAGTGATATGCAACATCAGGTTGAGCTTGGCCGGCGCTGGCCAGGCGCGTGCCGGCCCAGTCACGGCCGCGTTTCGAGAGCGGGTAAATCCTGAAACTGCCATGATCTGAGCAGCAGCCGCACCATCAGTTCCGGCTGGTCGGCACGCGAGAGATAAAATGCATGCGGTAGATTAAATTCTGCCTCGGGCCGGTAGCGCGTCATCTCTACCCGCCAGCCGAGTTGCTCGACAATATTTAGCTGGCCCTGCTCGTCCCATTGCAGACGCGTATCGCCTTCGGCGGGCAGGCCGCGCAGCCAGTAGTGCAGGCTGGCGAGTGGCAGGCGCACGCCGAGGCTCTGGCGAAACAGCTCGTCGGCATTGTCACTGGTGGATATCGAACCATCCGCATGGGTCAGGCGTACGCGGCGGGTATCACCCTGGATGAAATACGCCCCCTGGCCCATGGGTGCGATTAGCCGAATCTGGTAGTGCTCGCCCTGCTGGTTCCAGAATACATCCAGGCTGCCGCCCTGTTTCTCGGTCTGCACGCCCAGCCGTCCCTGGAGATACCAGCCATCGATCGAACTGTTGCGGCTTTGCTGCGTTGCCCAGCTGGCAGGTGCCTGCGAGGTTTTGTCATGCACATGGCCACAGGCGGATAGCGCTAAAACCCATGGCAAAATCAGCGCTCGCCAGCAGTACTGGCCGCGTTTGTTGGAAATTGATTTCAAAAGTTGAATCGCTTCAGGGTTTCGATCAGCACGGGGTGTTTGGCATCGAGTTCACGACCGCGGGTCCAGACTTTGCGCGCCTTGTCCTGCTGATTGGATTTCCACAGCACTTCGCCATAGTGCGCGGCGATTTCAGCATCTTCGAGCTTGGTGAATGCCATCTCCAGCCACTTCAGCGCTTCTTCCATCTTGCCAAGGCGATAACTTACCCAGCCGAGGCTGTCGAGAATGGCGGGATCATCCGGCACCAGTGCGGCCGCACGCTTGATGTAATCCAGTGCCTCTTCCAGGCGTCCGGTACGATCAGCCAGGGTATAGCCCAGCGCGTTGAGTGCATTGACGTTTTCCGGTTCATTCGAGAGTACTTTAAGTAAATCGGTTTCAGTGATATCGATGCGGTCGACTTTTTCCGCGATGATGGCGCGCGCATAGAGCAGGTCTGGATCGTCCGGCTTCTGTATCAATACCCGGCTGAACATTTCGAAGCCTTCCTTGTATTTATGCAGGCTGCGTAATATTTCGCCCTGCGCAAGGTACACCCTGACCCGGTCCGACCATTCGGTTTTCTGTTCGGCGAGCACTTCGAGCTGTTGCAGGCCTTCGCGTTCGCGGCCCAGCTGTGCAAACAGGCCGGCGATGCGCAGCCTGGAATCGAATTCGTAATCACCGCTGGTCACCCGCAGGTAATACGAAATCGCGACCTTGGCTTTATCCCGGCTCTGCGCGATGCGCCCCAGGTAATAATTCGCCACGTCGACTTTTTTATCCAGCTTGAGCAGCTTCTGCAGGTAGACATCGGCCTGGTCAAGTTCGCGGGTATCGATGTACAACAGAGCCAGGCTCAACAGCACATCCGGGTTTTCCGGCTGTTGCTGGTGCAGAATCAGAAACTGCTCGCGCGCGCCGACCAGGTCTTTTTGCTCAACCAGCATGCGCGCGTACTGCAGGCGTATCGATGCGTTTTTGGGCTCCTGTCGCAACAGCTCGGCCATCACCGCGATGGCTTCATCCTGCCTGCCCTGAACACTGAGAATCCTGGATTTAATCAGGTGCACATCATCCAGTTCAGGGTCCTGGGCCAGCACCCTGTCGAGCAGCACGAGCGCGGCATCATAGTGTTCCAGCTGGGCCTCGTAGCGCGCCTGCAGCGCCAGCATGTGCAGATTGGTGTCATCCTGCTGGTTGAGTACCGCCAGTATCGCCAGTGCAGTCTCGGTGTCGGTTTCTTTCTGCAGCATGGTCTTGACTGCGAGCGCGCGGGTACGGTCATCATCGGATTCGCGTTCAAGAATTTTTTGTATGGAGACCGCTGCCTGCTCGGGCTGCTTCAGCTTGACGTAGGTGGTGGCATACATGCGGTCGATTTCCGCGTCCGCTGGATCGAGTGCCTGCCAGCGTTCGAGCAGCTTGAGGCCCTGCTGGTAATCACCCGCGTAAATTGCAATATAGGTGGCACGCGCGGCCACCCGGCTGTCATCAGTGTCAGCCGCGGCCTTGCTGTAAAACTCGGTCGCGGTTTTGAGGTCCCCGGTATTGCCGGCGAATTCTGCGGCCAGCAGCTCGTACAACAGGTCACCGCTTAATGCCTGGCCGGCATCGGGCGCCGCGGTCTTGGCCGTGGCAGATTTTGTGCCCTGGCCTGCACAGCCGCCGACAATCGCTGTGATTGCGGCCAGCAGCAAGGCCAGTGCGCACAGCTTTAAGCCGGATCGCCGCGCTAGCGGTACCTCAATGGGTGTATATGTATGCTGATTCATCTGGTAAATATAACGTATTTTTAGCGCCGAGCTTTATTGTATCGCGCAAATGCACAACACTGTATATTTCATGTTAGCAGCAGAGCTTGAGTTCAACCCATGCATACCGCAAAATTAGTCGTTTTCTCGCCAGCCTTAGCACCCTATGTCCAATAGCCCGCCAGGCCTCTTTACCTTGGGTCTCAATCACAAAACCGCGCCGGTGGAGTTGCGCGAACGGCTGGCGTTCACCCCGCAAACCCTGCCCGAAGCGCTGGTCAGCCTGTCGCGCCTGCCGGGCGTGGCGGAAGCGGCGATTTTATCCACCTGCAATCGCACTGAACTCTATTGCACGGTTTCAGAGCTTAATGATCAGGCGCTGGTCGAATGGTTCAGTCAGTTTCATGGGCTTGATGCAAAGTCGTTGCAGGGCCATCTCTATAATTACGACCACGAAGCCACGGTAAGGCACGCCATGGAAGTCGCCAGCGGGCTGGATTCGATGGTGCTGGGCGAGCCCCAGATCACCGGGCAAATGAAAGAAGCCTATTCCATGGCCAGCCACCAGGGCACCATCGGTCCGTTACTGGGCAAGTTGTTTCAGCACGCGTTTGCCGTCGCCAAGCAGGTGCGCACCGATACCGCAATAGGTTCCAGCCCGGTGTCTGTCGCGTTTGCCGCGGTCAGCCTGGCCAAGCAGATTTTTGGCGAGCTGGAAAATTCCACCGCGCTGCTTATCGGCGCGGGCGATACCATCGAACTTACCGCGCGGCATCTACACGCGCACGGGATTCGCCACATAATTGTGGCCAACCGCAGTGTTGAACGCGCGCAAAACCTGGCGGACCTGTTCAATGGCGAAGCCATCGGCCTGCAGCATATCGGCGAACACCTGCACCGTGCGGATATCGTGATTGCCTCCACCGCCAGCCCCCTGCCCATCCTCGGCAAGGGCACGGTTGAACGCGCGCTTAAAGTGCGCCGCCATGAGCCCATCTTCATGGTCGACCTCGCGGTGCCGCGTGATGTCGAACCCGAAGTCAATACGCTCGATGATGTCTACCTCTACAGTGTCGATGATTTACAGGCCGTGATCGACGAGAACCTGCAATCGCGCATCCAGGCGGCGGAACAGGCGCGCGATATTATCGAAGAGCAGGTCAGCCAGTACCTGGGGTGGCAACACTCGCTCGGTGCCGTCGACGTGATATCCGAAATCCGCAGCAACACCCAGATGCTAAGCCAGCAGGTGCTGGAAAAAGCCCTGAAGCAGCTCGCCGCCGGCCAGTCACCCGAACAGGCGATGGAATTTCTCGCCCACAGCCTGACCAACAAGTTTCTGCATCAGCCCTGCACCCGGTTGCGCCAGGCCAGCCATCACGAACAGGAAGAACTGTTACGCACCGCTCGCCAGCTGTTTTTTGACAACACTGAAAACTAAAGACTGTAAACTCGCCATCCTGCCTGCCGGCAGTGCAGCGCGAAACTAGCATGAAAGACTCCATACACAACAAGCTCAACCGATTGCTCGACCGCCACGAAGAAGTGTCCGGGTTGCTGTCAGAAGCAGACGTAATTTCAGACCAGAACAAGTTTCGCGAGCTATCGCGCGAGTATTCACAGCTCGAACCGGTCGTTAACAGTTTTCGCGACTATCAGAAAACCCAGGACGATCTTGCCGCGGCCGAGGAAATGTTGCGCGACGACGACCCCGAAGTGCGCGACATGGCGAAGGAAGAAGCCAGCAGCAACAGCGAACGCCTGGCCGCGCTCGAGCTCGAACTGCAAAAACAGCTGCTGCCAAAAGACCCGCACGATAACAGCAACATCTTTCTCGAAATTCGTGCCGGCACCGGCGGTGACGAAGCCGCGATTTTTGCCGGCGACCTGTTCCGCATGTATTCGCGTTATGCAGAACTCAAACACTGGCAGGTTGAAATCATTAACCAGAACGCCGGCGAGCACGGGGGTTACAAGGAAATTATCGCGCGCATTATCGGCAATGGTGCTTATTCGAGGCTGAAATTCGAATCCGGTGCACACCGCGTACAACGCGTGCCCGAAACCGAATCACAGGGGCGCGTGCACACCTCGGCGGCGACGGTGGCAATCATGCCCGAAGTCGATGACGTCGAGCAGATCGAAATCAACCCGGCTGACCTGCGTATCGACACCTACCGCGCGTCCGGCGCCGGCGGTCAGCATGTCAACAAAACCGATTCTGCAGTGCGTCTTACCCACATACCCACCGGCACCGTGGTCGAATGCCAGGACGAACGTTCGCAACACAAGAACAAGGCGCGTGCGATGTCCTTGTTACAGGCACGCATCATGGACGCCAAAATCGAAAAGCAACGCAGTGAACAGGCGCAGACACGAAAATCACTGGTCGGCAGTGGTGATCGCTCAGAGCGCATCCGCACCTACAATTTCCCGCAGGGCCGCGTCACTGACCATCGTATTAACCTCACGCTGTACAAACTCGATGAATTTGTCGGCGGCAACATCGACCAGGTGATTGACCCGCTGATCAATGAATACCAGGCTGAGCAGCTGGCACAGCTCGCCGACCTGTAAGGTGGCGGCGAATATTTCCGAGCTGCTGAAACAGGCCGGCAGCACGCTGGAAAACTCAGCCGACGCGAGAATTGATGCCGAGGCACTGTTGTGCCACGTGCTGCAATGTGATCGCAGCTGGCTGTATACCTGGCCGGAAAAAATCATCAAACCCGCACAGGCGGAACAATTTACCTCCCTGGTCAGCGAACGCGCTCGCGGCACACCGGTGGCTTATCTCACAGGTAAACGTGAATTCTGGTCGCTGGCTTTTGAAGTCACGCCAGACACATTAATTCCACGTCCCGAGACCGAGCTGCTGGTGGAAACCCTATTGCAGAAGTTCACGACTGAGCATCTCGAAGTACTCGATCTGGGCACCGGCTGCGGTGCGATTGCAATTGCGCTGGCACATGCAAGGCCACGCTGGCAGCTTACCGCGACCGATGTTTCCAGTGCAGCGCTGGAGGTAGCACGGCGCAATGCTGTTCGAAATTCGTTACATAACCTGCACCTGTTACGCAGTGACTGGTTCGAAAACCTCGGCAATCAATGCTTCGATGTTATCGTCAGCAACCCGCCCTACATCGCCGAGAGTGATGTGCATCTTGCCCAGGGCGATGTGCGTTTTGAACCGCAGGGCGCACTGCGCTCCGGCAGCCGGGGGCTGGATGACATTCAGTATCTTTGCGCACATGCAAGCGGGCACCTGCATCCGTCGGGCTGGTTTTTTTGCGAGCACGGATATGATCAGAAAGCCGCAGTTAAACAGTGCTTCGAGCAGAACGGCTTTAGTACTATTGTGCAGCTTGAAGACCTTGCCGGTCTGCCACGCGTGACCGGCGGGCGAATCCACCGGGGCGAAGCTTAAATTGCCGGGCTGTTTTATTTTCCAGGATCGCTATCAACATTTAGTTAATCAGCAGCTGTTTGCAGGAAAACAGTCTGTCGGCAACAACCACACAGTTCTTGCGTTTATGTCTCAGCAGCGCTAGATTCAATATATGCGCATTTATCGTGATGTCATCAAAACCCGTGAGCTGCAGTTTTTATCAAAACTGCCGGGCGTCGATGAAGCTGAAAAAGCGCACCGCCTGCTCAGCGGCGTGAAAGGCATTGAGGGCGTCAAGCTGATTCGCGTCGGTCACTTAAGCCTGCGTTACGATGTTCGAATATTGACCCTGCAAATGATCGAGTCGGCTCTAGGCGACGTCGGCTTCTTTCTCGATAACCGGCTGACGACACGTATCCAGCGCAGCCTGTTTGCCTATTGTGAAGATGCCCAGCGTGCCAGCCTGGGTGTTGAACATGATCCAGAGCATGTGATCTTTTCCCACCACGATAGCGCCACGCACGATCCCCGCCCGCACAACTGGCGGAACTATATTTAAATAGCCGGATTTTAATGGTCGGATTTTAATGGTCGGATTTTAATGGTCGACAGTCACAGCGTGTAGTTTCACTGCACACTGGCAAATTTCATACTGCCTTACCCGGCAACACAATTCACTCCCGCTCAAGTAAACTTGGCCCATGGATGATTCACAGTTACTGCGTTACAACCGCCACATCATGCTGCCACAAATCAGCATTGAAGGTCAGCAGCGCCTGCTCGATGCCCATGTACTTATTATTGGACTGGGCGGGCTGGGTTCACCGGCTGCAATGTATCTCGCCTCGGCAGGTGTTGGCACTATCACCCTGGTGGATGATGACAGCGTTGAAATCACCAACCTGCAACGCCAGATTGTGCATCGCACTGCGAATATTGGCACGGCCAAGGTAGACTCGGCGCGCGATAACCTGCTCGCACTCAATCCACTGATTCTGATCAACTGTATACACCAGCGTTTAAAAACGCATGAACTCGAACAGGCCGTGAGCAATGCCGATATTGTGATCGATGCCACCGACAATTTTGAATCACGTTATGCCATCAATGCCGCCTGCGTAAAACAGCAGTCACCACTGGTCTCGGGTGCTGCGATTCGCTTTGAAGGTCAGCTTGCGGTATTTGATCTGCGCCAGCCGGATTCACCGTGTTACCACTGTCTTTATCCGTACAGTGACGACATAGAAGAGGAAACCTGCAGCGAGAATGGCATTCTTGCACCCGTGGTGGGTATTATTGGCAGCATGCAGGCGCTGGAAGCCATAAAACTGATCTGCGGCGTTGGCGAAACATCAACGGGTAGATTATTACTGTTTGATGCACTCGCGCTGGAATGGCGCACGATGAATTTTAAACACGACCCCCATTGCCCGGTGTGCGGCGAGGACGCTTGATGAACACAAAACTCGTGCTACCGCGGCCACTGGTGAATAAAATGCTGGCGCATGCGCAGCAAAATCCTCAACAGGAAATTTGTGGACTAATCGCAATTGATGACAGGCAAGGCATGCGCTATGTGCGCATCGACAATCGCGCGACCGACAGCACACACCGCTACCAGATGGATGACAAGCAGCTGGTGGACAACATGCGGCAATTCAGACTAAACCACGAGACCTTATACGCTATCGTGCACTCGCATCCAGTTTCAGAAGCGCAACCGTCAATACTCGACATCGAACAGGCGAATTACCCCGATGTGTATTACCTGATTATTTCGTTGAATACACGCGGCGTGCTGGAAATGCGCGCCTATAAAATAAACCACGGGTCGGTCACCGAAGTTGAAGTAAATATCTAGGCGACCACTGGCTCACGACCGCCGGCAAACATCAGCAAAGGCTTACAGCTTTTCGCCCTTATCTTCGGGCTGACGATGGAATACACGCGTCATGCCTTTGTCATCGCGGGTGATGAGCTTGTTATTCTCTACCTTGTAGCGATAGCGAATTTCCTTGTCGTAATCATCCACCGTTGCCACCAGGTCTTTGATGGTGGCCTGCATTTTACCACTGAGTTTACGCTCCCCGCCGTCACTCCAGTCGAAACGATTATCCTTGATGGTCAGGGTTTCGCCCGACTCGTTTTTCCATACGCCTTCGAGTGCCTTTTTTACCTGAATGCGGTCGCATAAACCACTCGGACATATACCGCTTTCGGCAAACAATGGATTTGAAATTCGTCGCGGGAATCCGCCTCCTGAATATCCGGCGGGATAGCCATTCACACCTGCCGGCAGACGCCGACCCCAGCGATTAGTATACGCATATGGATTTACATTATGGCTGGCATAGCCGGGCTGCCAGGGACGGGTCGCGAATGGTGACGCGCCCCACGGAGCACCGGCGTAGGGCGAGCCGCCCCAGGGTGCTGCTCCCTGGGGCGAACCACCCCAGGGTGAACCACCCCAGGGCGAACCACCCCAGGGCGAACCACCCCAGGGTGACGCACCCCAGGGAGAACCGCCGTATAACGCACCCCCCCAGGGAGATCCACCATATCTACTACCGCGGTAAGGAGAACCGCCCCCGGGATAACCACCATATCGAGAACCGCGGTATTGAGAACCACGGTAGGGTGCTCCACCATAAGGTGCTCCACCCAACTGGCCAGCGTTGTATGGCGAACCACCCCACGGTGACCCGGCGTATGGCGAACCACCCCATGGTGACCCGGCGTATGGCGTACCACCCCACGGTGAAATACCGGGGCCAGATAACATCCACGGTGAAGCCCCCTGACCACCCCATGGACTTGTGCCCCAGGGTGAGCGACTGTAGTTACCCCAGCTGGAATAAGGACTGCCAAAGGATGCCGGGTAACCGCCATAGCCACCAACAGGCACACGATCGAGCATACCCATGGCGACCATCATGTTGATCATCATTTCAACAAACGGGATATCGGTAGTGGAGCGGTAATATTTGACGGAGGCAAAGGTACTGAAACTCGTGGTGAGCATCAGCAATGCGACAATACTGAGTCGTCTCTTCATGTGGGCAATGTCTGTTCGATATTTATTATTATAGCTCAGGCACGTTCGAACATTTTGCGTATCAGCCTGAGGATGTGTTACATGATATATTCATTTGCAGTGAAAGCAAAGGCCGGTTGTATACAAATATGTCACCTGACCAGTTTATCTCGACTGTTACCGGCTGGCCCGGCCGCCAGCTCATCCAGCGATTTCTATATGTTGTTGATCTGACTAGCTTTGGAATGCTGGCCGTACGCGACTGGGCGCTTAAAGCACGGCTCTTCGATACGCGCAGTTACAGTACCATTGTTTCACAAATTATTTTTACCGGCGTCGACGCCCTGCCCACGATCACTTTCCTCGGCCTGCTCACCGGGTTTCTGTTTACTTTTCGACTGATCGGAATTCTCGACTCGGTTGGTGGCGCGAGTGACCTGGTCGATATTCTGGCTGCCGTCATCGGTCTCGAAATCGGCCCTCTGCTGGCGGCTTTTATTCTCATCAGTCGCACCGGCTCGGCCATTGTGGTCGATATCGGCAATATGAAACTGCACGGCGAAATCGAAGGCCTGGAAAACCTCGGTATAAACATCAATGATTACCTGGTCGCCCCGCGACTGATTGGCGCAGCCATCTCGCAACTCGCGATCACAGTGTATTTCACCTTCATCACCCTGGTGTTTGGCATCATTCTCAGCGGGGTGTTCCTGTCTTCAGCGCATTTTGAGTTCCTGACCACGCTGGAGAGCGCATTTGATTTTCAAATCGTCGGCGCGTTCGTCGTCAAAAACCTGCTGTTCGGCTATATCATTGCCACCACGGCGTGTTATCACGGCCTGTCGGTACACAGTTCGGCGACCGAAGTGCCGCAGCAAACCCAGCGTGCAATCGTAAATTCACTGGTCATCATTTTTATCGTCGATGGCCTGATGGGCATTGCCCTGCTGACCTGACATGGAAACCGCACTCGACATACAGCACTGCATTTCGCAGATACCCCGCGCTGACTACAGCGGCAGCCCGATTTCATTCAGTATCGGTCGCGGTGAAATCGTCAGCATCATCGGCCCGGACTATAACGGTAAGTCTGAATGGCTGCGAACTTTCGCCGGACTCATCAGGCCGGCCAGTGGCAAAGTGATCAGCGGTGAAATAAGCACTGACTGTGAAAATCGTGCACAGTGGGAGCAATTGAGACGCAAGCTGGCATTTGTCAGCTCGGAAACAGCATTGTTATCCGCGTCCAACGGGCTCGCCAACGTAATACTCGCCGCCAGCTATCACCAGCTCGGCGATAATGATGACCTGCGCGACCGGGCCACCGAGCTGATGACCCAGTTGCATGTGCAATTTCAGGCTGACGCCCTGCCGGCATTCATGCGTCGTGATCAACGTTACCGGCTGGCGCTAGCGCGTGCACTGATGCTCGAACCCGAAGTTCTGATGCTGGATAATCCATTCGCACACACCGATGCCGCCGGCACAGGCAAACTCAAACAGTTTTTGCTCAAGCGCGTCGACGAACATGCGACTGCGCTGGTCATCATGTCGCATGACCTTGAATTCAGCCTCAAATATGCGCAACAGATTTTATTTGTTACGCGTGAACAGGTATATTGTTTCAAGGGCGCCAGTGAATTTCTCGGCAGCCAGGTTGAAAGCATTCGCCAGTACATCGAAAAACCGGGGCTGCATTAATGGATCGCCGCAATACGCCACGTACACACTATATCCATCGACTGAGTTACAGCGCCCAGGAACGGATCGTCGGTGCCTTCCTCTTGCTCGCTATCGGTATCCTGGTCTGGCTGCTGTTCACCGCAGGCACATCAAAAATTTCCTTTGAAGACTATTTCACTCTCTATGGTGAGCTCGAAACCAACCAGGCAGTCAACACCAACACTGAAATTATTGTGTCAGGATTAACTGCCGGCAATGTAGAAGACGTCAGTATCAATGAACACAATAAAATCATCGTCACGCTACGCATGCTTGAACGTTATCACTCGCTGATTCGCACTGACACTGTTGCACATATCGAAGCACTCAATTTTGGCGTTATCAACAAGTCTGTGATTGAATTTAGCGTAGGCAACCCGGAGCTTCCGCTGCTGGCCGACGGCAGTAAAATTAATATAGCGTCATCGTTTGATGTTAAACAGCTGATGTCAAAACTGGCGCCTGCACTCGACAACCTGGTCAGTACCATTGAGCAGGCTAACCGGCTGTTAACGGCGATCGATCCCGCCGTGGTGACAGATTCGATTAATAATCTCAACGCAATTTCCAGTGACGTGCGCGCAATTACAGCACAGGTAAAATCCGGTGACGGCATTGCCAACCAGGTGATTTATGATAATGCACTGACCAATAACATGAAGGCCATCGCCAGCAACCTGAATCTCGCCACTTCTCAGTTCGACAGACTACTCAGTGTAATCAACAAGGAACTTGAATCAGCCCCAGGACTAATGAAAAAACTCGAACCGCTGATTAAAGAAGCTGACAAAACCATCAAGGCGACACAGCGTATCTGGCCACTTTCTTCTGCGATCGGTGATGACAAACAAACCGAACGCCTGACACCGCAGGCCCCGGCCAATGATTAGCTGTACAAGCCGCCTGATTTCGTGTGCGATGCTGCTGCTGATATCAGCCTGCACCAGTCAACCCACTGATAAACCACCGGAACTGCTCGGCGAAGCCAATAGCCTTATCAGCAATGGCGTCGACCAGTACAACCAGGCAAACTATTCAAAGGCCACTGTTCTGTTCGAGCAGGCAATGTATATCTACCGCAGCATCGACAATCCTGACGGCACTGCATCTGCGTACATCAACCTGGCTAAAACTGCGATAACACAGCATGAACTGACCCGCGCTACTTACTGGCTGGCGCAAACCCGCTCGATTGTTGATGCTGAACAACTGACAGCACTGCAAAATCACATCACCATTATCGGCTCAAGCATTGCGATAGAACAGCATGATTATACTGCTGCCAAAAACATGCTTGGCAACCTGCTGGACGCGTCCAGTAAAAATATTGACCCTGAAACGCGACTCGCCGCCGTGCAAAACCGCACCCGCATTGCATTTGCAGAAAATGCTAACGCGCAGGCATGGACAGAACGTTACGCCAGCCTTGCCAGTGACGACCAGCCACACGCACAGGCACGCCTCGCCCGCTTCCGCGCCGCGCTGAGCACCGACACTGGTGAGCAGGACAAGTATTATCAGCACGCCCTGGACATCAACCGAAAACTGGCCTGGCGCCCCGGCATAGCCGCCACCCTTAGCGAGTGGGCCGAACAGAACATAAATGTGAATAATTACAGCGGCGCACTAAACAAACTCGAACGCGCTTTACTGATCCGCCTCGACCTGCGTGACAATCACAACACCGCACAGGTGCTGACCATGCTCGAGAACACATACGAACATCTGCAAGAACCCAAAAAGCAGCAACGCGCAGCCTACTGGAAGCAACAGGTCGCGAATGCCGATTTTTATGACTGGGATAACGTGATGAAAGACTTCGAGCGTTTTTAGTCGCGGACTGGGAAAGATAAAGGAATTAAATATCCACGGATGAACGCTGATGAACACAGATAGAAACGAATATAAGATGTTTTCTTGCGCCGCAGGCGCACAAATTATCGGCGTTCATCTGCGTTCATCCGTGGATGATTATATTTTGTTGCCTCTATTCACTTTCGGACAAACGAACAACTTCCCCGCCCTGCTCGGTGGCGAGGCGGCTTAGCATGGCATAGAGTTCTTCGTGGTCGGCGTTGTCACAAATCCAGCGCGATGATGCTTCATCGTAGTCAAAGTGGAAACCGCCGGATTTTGCCGCCATCCACAACTGCTTGACCGGCGGCTGCTTGCTGAAAATAATCTTGCTGCCGTTTTCGAATTCCAGCGTTAACACCCCACCGCTTTCTTCGTAGTCGATATCGGCGCCGCTATCGTCGATAGCCGTCTGGATGTTTTCGATAGTTTCATCGGCCAGGTCACGAAATTCTGATTCATTCATAATGATATTAAATCGCCACAAAGGGCATAGAGGTCACTGGGGAAAACAAAAGCGTAATGATTTGCCGCGAATGAACGCAAATGAACGCAAATAAAACTTTTGTATCTGTAAAAACGAACCCGCATCTAATAATGAATTTTTTGCGTTCATTCGCGGCTAATATAATTTTAATC
>Ga0316201_10001893_pt1 | contig 14558 bp, 8 predicted proteins | sample CS6wburrow_MG_FD_204516 | JGI IMG/M metagenome (GOLD analysis project Ga0316201, IMG submission 204516) | Coastal sediment microbial communities from Delaware Bay, Delaware, United States - CS-6 worm burrow | ecosystem: Environmental > Aquatic > Marine > Coastal > Sediment | place: USA: Delaware... | reverse complement strand
AAAAGCGGACGTTTTCTAATCTCAAATGCAGGATTTGTCCGACTAACGTCTTTTGTCCAGGGCTCATAAAACCAGTATCCGCTTCCTTGTTATAGCGTATCACGAGGAATTGTTTCACGGTTTGCCAGCCCCGTTCTTGCCATGATAACGCTTCTATTGGCATCGTTTCTTCTGGTGTAGCTTGATGGGTTTCGTAATGCGCTTTTAACAGCGGCAATTGATCGGCTTTCGCGATATACTGTGACAGTGAGACAACTAACCGTTCAATATCAGGCCCTTCTAATGCCTCTAAACGTTTAATGTCTTCCAACAATTGCGTTCTCAGTTGAAACAAAGTCGGCTTGTTTAAGTCTTGTAAACGTTCATCAGCCGCCCTCATAGCCGCTAAGGCACTCTCTGGATCATAAGCCAGTTGTAAACGCTGTAGCGCGATTTTAAGTAAATACTGGATTTCAGCCAATTTCCAATCCTCATTATTTTGAGGTTGTTGTTCTATTTTACGAACCCAATAGGTGAGTTGACTGTCTAAATCTTGTTGCTGTTTAGATAAAGCATTGAAAAGGCGCTGTAAGCTGTTCAAGGGGGCCTGATGATCTTGAGATTGAGAGGCCCGTAATTCAGTTTGCAGTGTGGCGACTTGGGTATTGAGCAAATTGACTTGCTGTTGTAAGGCTTGCTGCGAGCGATTAAAGTTCTGCCTTAAGGGATAACTGAGGATAATTGTGCAGCCCAATAGTAATATTAAGAATAAGAAAAACCATAAGAAACGACGTTTTTTCGGTTTCGGTTTGGGTATCTTGGTGACAACGGCTTCCACTTCTGTTTCTGTACTCATTTCATTTACACCTGACAAAGGGGAAAGGAGCGCGTTTTCAAGGAAAACGCAATCGGTTTCATTTTCAATTATAAATTAAACTCTCAATTAATTGAGTTAATTCCTGTTCCAATTGCCTTAAGGCAACTGAGGGATAAGTTTGATCGATATCGTGAATCATCCAATATTCAATCGCATTTGTCCACTGCGAAAAGTGTTTTTCCATCAGTGGGCGATGTTCATATTCATCTAAAGCGATAATTTTATCGGCCATTTTAAAATCAGCCTCAACGACTTGCAGTGGTAAACGCTCATTTTCTGGCACGGTAATCCCACGCACTTTTAAACCTTCAAGTGCATAGTGCGATATCGCACCCACGTTATTGAAGCCTTGTTTTATCGCTAACGCCCGCGAATCGGCTCGCCAATTGAGTCGTTGGGCTTGTGCATTAAAAAAATGTTCTGAAAAACGACTGCGATAGTAATTGCCTGTACAAAGGAAAAGGATTTTGTTATCAGTTGTCATTTTATATCAGAGATCACATCACATTAACACTTTGATTTTATTGGTATTGAGTTTATGATAAGGGCAATTGATTATTCTTCCAAACTATAAAAAGCGTTTATTATTGTTTCATTATACACACGTTGTACTTCAGTATATCAATACTGTTATTAACCCTTTTATTTCGTTTGCTATTTGCAAAAACGAATTATCATTTAATTATCAATCATTTTTTTGAAATCATGTCGCGATCAAGCGGATGTTAAACAAAAAATGAGATTTTGAGCAAATCTAAAATCGTGATAGAACGCTGATTGTGCTGATTGTCATGATTTACGCTGATTAATAATGATCTGTTCAACATCTTACTTCCTACTACATTTTTTTAAAATCATATCCTATTTTTGATTGCTATATCAAGTGAAGGATGGTGACTTATCACAATATCAGTTTTGTTTAACCAAGTACACTTTTCAATGACTTAAAAAAACGGATAGGTGTTAAGCGTGTTTGCCCTTTTTTGTATTTAACCAAAATGGGAATTGCTAACTATATTTAACTCAGAAAAAGGGGATTTATAATATTTTCAAAACTTCAATCAAAGTTATGAAGTAATGAGATATAATAAAAATATTCAATTGATTTAAGTTTTAAAAACAGAGCAAAGTGACACCTTTGCTAAAATCTAGGAGCCTTTTTGATGCTCAAACAACAAACACAACTCAAGTCACCAACGGCTTTTTTAATTCGCGAATCTCGAAAAGTCAGTCGAACAGTCTCACCCAAAATTGTTTGGGAAGTGCCCTCCCCCGATTTTGATATACCTGATGAGCCCATGGATAATTTGGATCAATCTTTACTAGCAGAAGCTTTACGAGACGCACTGTCTTGTACTCAACACCTTTCAAAAAACCAGCTATGCGCCACCAGTCTGGCAGTGTGTGTCAAAGTGGGCGGCCAAACCATCACCAAAGCACCAGACTGGTTTTATGTGCCTTATGTGATTCAGACTGACAAAAATCGTCGCAGCTATACGCCGATTGCCGAGGGAAAAATCCCAACTATAGTAATGGAATTTTTATCGGATAACAAAGGCAATGAATATAACGACTCGCATAAGCCGCCTTATGGCAAATGGTACTTTTATGAAAAAATTTTAAAGGTGTCTTGGTATATGATTTTCAATTCAGACAACGGCAAATTGGAAGTCTATCAACTTGAAAAGGGATATTATAAAAGACAAACACAAAGCCAAAATGGGCGTTATTGGATAGACTCGCTGCAACTCTTTCTTGGGGTATGGTTCGGTGCAAAGGAAGATGTTGAGAGAAAGACGTTTTGGTTATGTTGGTGGGATGTGGATGGCAACCGCTTACCTTGGCAATATGAAAAAACAAAACGGGCGGAAATCGAAAAGCAACAAGCCGAAATCGAAAAACAAAAAGCCGAACTTGAAAAGCAACAAGCTTTAGAACAAGCGGAACAAGCGGAATTTGAAAAGCAACAGGCTTTAGAACAAGTGGAACACGCGGAACTCGAAAAGCAACAGGCTTTAGAACACGCGGAACTCGAAAAGCAACATGCTTTAGAACACGCGGAACTCGAAAAGCAACAGGCTTTAGAACACGCGGAACTCGAAAAGCAACAGGCTTTAGAACACGCGGAAAAAGTGGCTAAGGAGAAAATTTATCGAATTGCCAAACAAATGTTGCAAGCTCATGTCGAGATTGCCGTTATAGCCCAAGTCACCGGCTTAGATGAAGGCGAAATCTTGGAACATCGACAAAGTTAATACTTAATGCTTAATTGAAACCTGACGGGCGAATTTCTAAAAAAAGGAGCATCATCAATCTCGGTTGAGTTGTACTTACTTAACCAAATCTTGAAGGCCCGATTTTCAAACCCAATTTATTTTGCAAAGGCCCGATTTTCAAACCCAATTTATTTTGCAAAGGCCCGATTTTCGTTCCAAATTTATTTTGCATCGAAGCTATTGAGATTGATAATGACCTTTTTTTGGGAATGCGCCCAACCTGACTGGTTTTAAAAAGCAGTCAGGTTGGGACGACATAACCCTTATAAAACAATAAGTTATAAAAAATAGGTTTTGCACAAAGTTTTTTGCTTTTCGAGGTTGACGTTTTTGCGCGCTAAAACGTCAACCTCGAAATCTGTTTTCAAATCACTTTCAAATCTTGACAGCGTTTTAGTTTTCGAGCTATTGATAATTGATATCTATCATCCTAATCGGAGGTTTTTCTATGTTTCAACGCTTATTCTACATTTTACTCTGTTTACCCAATATCGCCTTAGCCTTTAACTGGCAGTGGTTTCAAAATTCTGAACAACAAGCTGCGAATGCTTTTGAGCAAAAACAGTATTCAGACGCGGCCAAATTGTTTACTGATCCCTATCAACGCGGTGTCGCGCTTTATAAAGAGGGGCAATATGCAGAAGCGACTGAGGCTTTTGGCAACGTGACACATCCTCAAGCCAAATTGAAGGCTCAGTATAATCTCGGCAATGCTTATTTTCAGCAAGGCGAATACGAGCAAGCGATTAAAGCGTATGAGCAAGTCTTGGCAGCGCAACCCGATCATGAGGATGCTCAGCATAATTTGGCCTTAGCGCGGCAACAATCACAACAGGAATCTGAGGACAATTCCTCTCAACAAGGGGATTCTCAAGAAAATCAAGATAAGGGGGAAGACTCTCAAGAAAATCAAGATAAGGGGGAAGACTCTCAAGAAAATCAAGATAAGGGGGAAGACTCTCAAGAAAATCAAGAAAAGGGGGAGAACTCAGAATCTCAACAAAATCAGGCTGCCGAAAATGAGCAAGGCAATGATTCTGAAAAATCTGAACAGCAGCAAGGTGAACAAGATCAAGCGCAGGAGAATGCTGAGCAAGCGGCTGAACAAGCGCAAGGAGAGATGGAGTCAGTTTCAGAAGAAGAGGGGCAACATGCGCAAGAAGCGCAAGAAGCGCAACAAGAAAATGGGGAAAATCAAGAGGCCGGAAATGCGGCTCTCTCTGAAGCTGAATTACCGAGTGAATCTGATATGATGGCCGATGCGCTGCTTAACCGCATTGCTGAAAACCCTCAACAATTGCTACGTGGACAATTTTATTTGGATGCTAGAAGGGCGAAAGCGACACCACCTGAAAAACCGTGGTAAAAAACAGTAATGGGGCAAGGGATTGCCCCAAGGGTGTTAACTGAGAGCGAACTCTCAGTCAACACACTAGAATCCGACTTGATTGATTCCTTTTGATATTAACTGACTTGAACCGTAACATGTTGTCCAGTTCTTTCGAGCATATCAACTAAAGCGTCAATAGTCAATTTTCCTGATTTACCTTGTATCACATCAGATACTTTCGATATTGTAATATCTAATAAATGGGAAGCTTCTTCTTGTCTAAGTTCTTTCTCGTTAATCCATTCATTGACTTTACACATTAATTGAGCTTTAATTTTTAATTTAGTCGCTTCTCGTGGATTAAAACCTAAATCTTCAAAAATATTATCATTTTCTGAAGTGATATGGGTAATGGATGTGTCAATATTATTCATGACTTTCCTTATTTGCAATTGCATTATATCTTGTTTTTGCAATGTTTATGTCTTTAGAGCTTGTTTTTTGTGTTTTCTTTTTAAAAGAATGAAGTACGTAAATTCTTTCTGAGAATTTGGCAATATACATGACTCTATAAGCATTTCCATCTTCGCTAATACGTATTTCTTTAACGCCAGCGCCTATAGTTTGAATAGGCTTCCAATTTTCTGGATCAAATCCATTTTGTACTAGGTGAAGCTGATATCCCGCCTCCTGCTTGACTTCATCAGGAAAGCTAAGTAAATCTTTGTAGCTTGTACCAACCCAATAAATCGGTTTTTCATGTTTCATTTAAATAAAAATAACCATTATACTGAAAACTCAGGAAAACTCTGTAAGTCCTTTTCGTGAGGGGCTTGAAACATAAGTCCTTGAAAACATTAGATGCCCTACAGTTTTCAGGCGTTTTCAGAATTATAAATACTGAACATAATAAGTTGGAATTCGCTAAACGTACTCCAACCTACATGGGCTGAAACGCATATAGACATCCTAAATGATTTATCAATTTTATCCCCTGAATTTAAAGCCTTTCAAGCAAATTTTCTTCACGAATCATTTGAAAACGTTATAATACAAACTTTTTTGGCTCATTACAAATTGTCAATTAAATTGAATTAAACGATATAGCATTGACGCTTTGATCCCCCAGAATATCGACATGCACCGTGCTATTGCGCGATCCTATTGCACTCTATTTTTGGGGTTGGGCAAGGGCCCTGAGGGCTCTGTTGGTGTCGATGAGGCTGCTGTCGTCGTCTTATTAAGTCACCGAGGTTGCCATAATTCTGAAACGAAAATTGCAAACTAAAGTTGAAACGAAAATTGCAAATTAAAATGGAAAAATGAAATGGACTATCTACTTTGCATAACACGAAGCACGACTGGGCTAGAAGCTAAAGTCAGCCATTGCCAATCCGAATTTCTGCCGCCAAATTCGGATAAGCCTTATTGGCAAAATCTTTACAAAACGGTTTTAATGCCCTTTAAAGATATCAAAGCTTCAGCCGTTACGCGGCGACTTGCGGCTGCTTGGCAGCGATTAGAATTTGTTGAGAAATGGGATGCGGCAACTTTAACAGATGTTTTAGTTGTACTCACTGAATCCGTGGCGATTGATAATGCTGCCTCGCGTGCGATCCCTAATCTTCGCGCTGAGCCTGAACCCGAACCACCGAAACCGACTGCCGCTCATCCTCGCGCCTTTCGTGGCACAAAATATAACCCGCCTAAGCTTAAACGCCCTACACCTGTCAATCTTCAAATGGCACTCTGTCATCCGACAAATCAAGCGATTGCGTTGCAAACACTTTGGCGGTATCGTGATCAAGCCATTAAACGGTTATGTGATTTGGGTTATGAACCCGTACAGGTCAACGCGCTGATGGCGCTTTCCATTCCACCTGCTGAACCGAATCTATGCTTACAGCATTCTGATCTCCCGCCTCAAGCCAAATCACAACGTTTCCCATCTACTTTTCGTGAAGAAATCTGGCCGCTACTCAGGGGGCTACCTTGGTACCGCGTCGAAGCCACTTTAGCCTTATTTTGGCATCTCAAACTACACGAAGACAGTGAACTACGCACCACCGTTTCAAGATTTTTAGCGCAATCGCCACCGCCCTTCACCCTTGATTGGCTCCAACAAATAGCAGCTCAGCCTAGTGAGCATCATATTACTCTACTCATTTTTGCGCTTGAACTCAATGTCGCTCGTTCACCTTGTCCAATTGGTGTTGATGAGGTGTTCAAGGCATTACATGAATACGCCTCTGTTGAACGTTATCCAAAATGGGCCTATAGCTTATTAGCTGCACTCGGCGATGGCATTTCTGCCAGCTATCTGCGAGACGGGTTACATTTAGCCGGTGAATGGGCAGCTCACTACCCTTTTAAATATCCAAAACAATGTGATGATTTTTCGCTGAAAGAGGTTGAAAACGTTTTATATCGACTGCCTGATGACAATATCTCAGAAATGGCAATGACGACTTGGGAAGCTGCCGCTAAATTGGCCGGATTTTGTGAGGTACTGGCTGCAATAAAGTGGTCAAATTTAACCCCAATTCAAGCCAATGAATTGCTGCGATTGCTCATCGGTTTTTCTTATTATTCAGATTATTATGAGGAGGAAGCCGCCAGTTGGCAAAAAAAATGGCGTGTTTTTAAAAAGCATATCCTACCAATTGAAGCGCGTGCTATATCAGAAGAGTATCTTGAACAGTGGAGAACTGATTTCGACGATTTCATCACGCCAGAATTAGACAATGCTGTGCTTGCCGAGATTATGAAAGAGGCGGCTACTTTAGCAAAACGACTCGCCCAACCGCCTTATCGAAAGCATTCTAAAAGAGGATTAGTATTTGGACATTTCATACGCCTCCACGATGCCACGCTACGACAACGAGTGCTTGACACACCAAGCGCCAGTCTGAAAACATTAGACAAAGCCTGTCGGCGTGACAATGAAACGAAACTGATTGCTTATGGAGTGGCAGCCCTTGTCGAAAAAAATGCCGCCTTTGCAGTGGATTGTCTGTGGCATGCCCCTAAAAAATTAGTCAAGACGGCACAGCTTTTGGGCATCATGAATTGGGCATATCGCTTAGAACTCCTCCGCAATTTTGTTCGCCACCCCATTATGACAGTTGATTTTGAGTCTCTTTCACTTAGGGAAATTTATGACATGATGCAGACTCTCGAAGCCACTCGTCACTATAATCCCATTCCCAAAGCATTGAGAAACTATTTTGAAGGCAAACGCACTCTCCGCGACACACAACTACAACGGCATCGTCAAATCGTATTGGATAGGCTTTTACAAACCAAGCTTCAAGTATTAGAAAACATTACGGAACAAGCTTTATGGCGTGGATTTGAAACCACTTTCAATAGCCCTGATGTCAAACACGCCCTGCAACTGTTTCGAGATTTATATTCAAATAAACGCGCTTGTCGGCGTTTTCTAAAAGCATACACAGCCGGCAATGCGAATTATCTTTACCAGCACCCCCTCACCCTGATATGGATAAAACAGCATCCTCACATTAATTTAAAGCTCTGGACAGAAGGTATCATATTAGACAATTATGAAGAAAAACAATATATTAGCATTACCCTAGAACCCAGGCCATTGGAAGTACTCAAAATGGGTACTTATGTAGGCAGTTGTCTAGGGCTAGGTGGCATTATGACGGATTCGGCAGTGGCGATTATGCTTGATATCAATAAACAAGTGCTTTATGCCAGAAATGAAAATGGAATCGTTATTGCGCGACAACTGATAGCGATTTCAAAAGATGATCAATTGGTGGCTTTTCAGATTTATCCGCACAATACAGCGTCTCGCATCAAAAAATTATTTTTTGATTATGATCAACACTTTGCCCACAGGCTAGGCATCAAACTTTTTAAAAGTGAAAGAGATAACTATGAAATAGAGCATATTCTCTCAGAATATTGGTGGGATGACGGCGCTTGGCATTTTGGTAGGCAATCAAGGGCCTTAAAAAAACGTAACGCGAGCGTAGGGGCGAACCTGCGTGTTCGCCCTCCCCAAAATCCGTTATAATCATAAATTTTTTAATCTCTCCAAATTGCGCCGACTGTTTTGGTGTTCAGGATCAGATTTCAAGGCTGCCAAGTAATTTTGCTTTGCTAACCATAAGCGTTCAAGTTCCCGTTTTTCATCCCCTTCTTTGTGATAGATGAAGGCGATATTGTAATAGAACTCGGCATTTTCAGGCTCGTATAATAACGCTTTGCGGTAATAATACCTGGCTTGATCATATTCACGCTTGTTCAAATAACGATAAGCCTGCATAGAATATTCCCGGACAATATGCCCTCTTATTTTGTCCCTATATTGTTCAGGTGACCAATTTTTTCCCTTCCTAAAAGGCTGCATTTCCACAGGGGAACTGCCAAAAGCGGGTACATAGACGAAAACGGTGGGATAGCCTGTTCCCTTGTATTGTTTAAACAAATTTTTCTCGTCTCTGCTATTGTCGGGGGTAATTTTTACCCTGAGTATATTATCCATAAAATGTTGAAGCGGGTAATCACTAAAGTAGTCACCCTCCAATTTCCGACACCACGGGCACCAATCTGCGTGAAAGTAAACGATAACCGGTTCTTCTAACGAATGGGCGGTATCCATGATGGTATCGTATCCTCCGGCACCCTCTTCCCAAGGGTAATAAGTTAAAGACTCCGGTTGCCTTTCTGCTGCCTGAATATTTTCAGCCTCTTCCCTATAATCGCGAGAAGAGGCCGCTTGCTTTTCCTCACTCCCAGCATCGGCCGAAGAATAGATATCTTTTGAAGGCCGTGTCGCCAAATGAATCGGGGGATTTTCATCAGCCTCAAATGCTTCAACAAATAATTCATCAGCAAAGGGCTCTTCAGCAGAGTCTGGCGAATAACGTTCTGTTGAAGGCGGGAAAGACTGGGTTGCTGTTAGAGAATCTCTTGAAACACTGGCAACGGGTTGGTTTTCCGGCGAGGCGGCATTCTCTTGATGCTGCGTGTAGCCAAAATAAACTAAGCCGATTAACACTGTAGCCAAAATCAGTGGTTTGAGCGAAAAACGACGCGACTGATTTTGGAAAGCGGCTTCTTGCCGTTTACGTTTAAGTGCCTCTCGCCGTTTTTCCGCCTCAAGTAAGGTATTATCGTAAGCGGCTTTTTTTTCGATATCGTTAAGAACAGAATACGCCTCTCTAATGTTGGCTATTCTATTTTCATATTCTTGCTTGACAGTCTTAGCCGTATCCAAAGTGAGTGCCTTGATCAAACGTTGATCGGTATCAGGTGCCATTCTTAATATTTGGTAATCGGTTTTTTTTGTACTTGAGCTGGTTTTCAATTGACGATCATAAGCTTTGCGCTGTGCCAAGTTAGCAATCACAGCGTAGGCTTTTTTGATTTCCAATTGATGGGTTTCGTACTCTTTTTGGGCTTGACTCAGAACACTTTGTGCCTTATCTTTAATTTGCACCTGTTCGGTGTTTTGAGAAATGCCCAGAATGTGGTAATAATCTTTTTGCATGTCTCATTTTCCAATAATGTGTTGGGCTTGTTAAAATTATATCATCAATGGAGTTTCGCTCTACAGTTACTGCGTTTCACACACATTCAACCCCTTCTGGATTGTGTCTTTTAATTGATTTTTAGGATTGATTTGTTTTTGTACTTAGCGTAGCTGACCTTCGGTTCATGCAATCGGGAAACGCTATATCTGAAAAAATTTGATAACTGATAACTGATAACTAATAACTGAAAAACGATAGGAAATTGTTTATGTTAAGATTTAAAACTCTTGATTTATTATTGATTGTGTCTTTATGGCTTAGTCTTTCTCCGGCCTTTGCTGCGCCTAGTTTGGAAGCGATAGTGGATACGAGTCGATTGATGTTAGGGGAAACGCTGACTTTGAAATTAGCCTTATCTGATGCCACTGCTGTCGATCAACCTGATCTCACGCCATTAGATAATCTGTTTGAAGTATCGGGTTCGCAACAATTCCATTCCACTCAAATCATAAATGGGCGAATGTCGAGTGAGATTGTGTGGCAGTATACGCTTGAGCCTCAAAAAATGGGGGTATTGACCATTCCTGCTTTGACGATGAAAACATCGGCTGGCAATTTGCGTAGTCAACCGGTACAAATTGTGGTGAGTCAAACGCCGGTTAAACGGCGTGATGGGGTTCGTTTAGAGGCTATCGTGTCTAATCCGAAGCCTTATTTGCATCAACCGATTTTGTATACCTTGCGTTTATATCATCGTGGCAACTTGCGCGATTTGGAGCCGGTTTTACCGACAGATCATGTGCTGATGGAGCAATTGGGTAAATTGAAGCAACGACGTACTCTCGACAATGGCCAGCAGATGATTGTTGCTGAACTCTCTTATATATTAACGCCGTTACGCAGTGGGCAATTTGAAATAGGCCCGGTGAAGATGAAGGCCTTAAAACAGAATAATAATCACGGTTTTGGGGGGAGTTTTTTTAATTTCGGTTCAGATTACCGCCCGACAACGATTACCAGTTCGCCATTAACGTTGGATGTGCAACCGCCGATTTCACAGCCTTGGTTGCCCTTGACGGATCTGCAATTGGAAGACAAATGGGAAAGTGATATCAGTCAACCGGTGATAGCCGGTACGCCTTTGATTTGGACGCTGACTTTGAAGGCAGAAGGTATGGGAGGGCAATCGCCCCCTAAGTTAGAAGCTTTTGTGCAATCGAATGCCGACTTTCGAGTGCGTAGCCCTAAACCCGAAATTGAGCGTGCGGTGTTATCGAATAGCAAAACGCCGGTGAGCACGATTACGCAAAGTTTTAGTTTGATTCCAGTGAACACAGGTACTTTATCTTTACCCGCTATTCGCATTCCGTGGTGGGATGTCCAAAACCAGCGACAAGCTGTTGTCGAATTACCGGCACAAATGATTCAAGTGAAGCCTAATCAGAATCTGATGATGCCAGCTCATCTGATGGCAACGGCACATAGCACAACAGCCCCAACAGTTCAAACGGTTGTCAATCAGCCTGTGGCACAACCGATGTTTTTTAGCCAGGCACAATATGCGTTTTTGGCTATGGCAGTGTTAGCGTTGCTGATTGCGTTAGGGCAATCAAGATATAGTCTGCGTCAATCTCTGTCCGTGACACCTGTTCCAAAAACCCAAGCTCCGCGTATGACAGAAGCGGTTTTTAAAAAACGTTTAGCAGCGGCTTACGAATTGGTGGAGATAAAGGGATTGATTCAAGACTATGCCCATTTATCTTGGCAAACGCCTAAAAATGCGTCCTTACAAGCCATTGCAGAACATCTGGCTGTGCAGTATGTGGGGAGTAAAGCAGCGGTCAATTTATTGCAAGAATTAAACGCGGCTTGCTATGGAAAACAGGCCTTTGATTTGGCGGATTGGAAGAATCGTTGTGTGTTGTTATTAACCCGTTTTAAAGAAAAGAAAATCTTAAAACACAATACTCAAACAGCCTTTGGGCCTTTGAATCCGGTTTAATTAGTAGAGACGCACGACCGTGCGTCTCTACTTGGCACATTTGTGCCTTTGCGCCTTTGCGTGATATTGGTTTTAGATCGAACCCTTCTTTGAAAATAATTATCTGAATAAGTTAGTCACCACCACCTGACTTGGCTACTATTGGCTACTGTTAGCTACTGTTGGCTACTCATCCCTTGTACTAACCCTAGAATAAATGAGTTTGCATGGTCAACGTTTTAATTCTGTCTTTGAGATTCACATTATGAATCTCTAATTCGGTATTTTTCGCTTGAAGTTGTTGTTGTAAATAACGAATATGTAAGTGAGTTTTAACTCGTGCTAACACTTCCTCTTGTTGAAATGGGCGGGTGATGTAATCTACAGCGCCTAAATTTAACCCTTTGACTTTATTGACGGTATCGGCTAAAGCTGTCATAAAAATCACAGGGATGTCTTTGAATTTATTATTATTTTTGAGTATTTCGCAGGTTTCAAAACCGTTTATTTTCGGCATTAACACATCTAACAAAATTAAATGTGGCCGTTTCGATTCAACCATTTTCAGTGCCGTGTATCCATTGTCCGCAGCTAATACTTCAAAGTTGTGAAGCCCTAGAAAAGTAGATAAGACGCTAAGATTGAAAGGCGTATCATCTACAATCAAAATGCAGGGTTTTTCAGGTATCGTCATGCCTAACACTGTTCTACACTGTTCTAAATAAACCTGTGCCGCTTGATCATGATTGTTGATTTGTAAAACCTTCTCAAAAAACCCTTGTGCTTTTTCAAATTTTTCATCATGAAAAGACTGAAAACCTTGTTCAAAATCAGGTAATGTTTTTGAGATCAGTTCAATAAGAATAGGGGGTAGGGCATCAAATACTTCATAAATGGTTACGGGTTCCGTTTTGCCTTTGACTGTCACACGATCAATCACGCGAATTTTATAGTCTGAAGGCTCGCTTAATTTATGATAGGTTTGTTCTGTAATTAATAAAGAGGTTCCATAGGCTTTGGTTAATTGCTCGACACGAGAGGCTAAATTCACCGCATCTGAAATCACAGTGCCATCCATGCGATTTTGACCCCCTACTGTGCCAAGCATGAGTAAACCGGTGTTTAAACCAATACCGACTTCAATGGTTTGTTTGCCCCTTTTTTGTAAAATCGGATTAAATTGCCTGAGTTTTTTCAACATGGCAATCGCGCCTTTGACGGCATCATCGGCATGGCTGGGAAACAAGCCCATAATGGCATCGCCAATATATTTGTCAATAAATCCGTTATGTTGATGAATAATCGGCTCCATTAGCCCTAAGTAGGTATTAATAAATTCAAAATTGTCTTGTGGTGTCATTTTTTCAGAAAGATGGGTAAATCCCCGAATATCGGAAAATAAAACCGTTATTTCTTTTTCAACTTGATCACCTAATTGAACATCAATAATGCTTTGTTTATCTAACAAAGCTAAAAATTCACGGGGTACAAAACGTTCATAAGCTTTATTCAGTTGATAAATTTTTTCCTTTTGTAATTCTGCCAATTGATGGGCAAAAGCATCCAGTTGTTCATTTTGAACTTGTAGTTCCTCATTTTGTTTGTAAAGTTGTTCTTGGGTTCGCTTGCGTTCTGTGACATCTAGTGCATATTCAATCATTTTGATCACATTGCCATGACGATCCAGAATCGGAAAGCCATGTACTTCGACATTTATAGGATTGCCTGCTTTATCAAAATGGATATGTTCTAGAATAAACGGTTTTTTAGTTTTCTTTATTTCTTGAAGTGGACACGGATCGTTTTTGCTGTTACAAGGTTCGCTTATCCTATGCGTCAACGCATAACAGGTTGCACCTGGCCATAGGCCTAAGGCTTTTGTGGCCGAGTTGGCGACACCTATTTGGTACGTGTTCACATCAATGACATAGAAGGGATGATCAAGCGAATCAATAACATGTTGCAAAAACTCATGTTGCTGTTGAAGTTTCTTTTCAGTTTGCTTGCGCTTAGTGATGTCGTAAACGACACCAATCATGGCCGATTCACCATTGAAAGTCATGGGATGAAATGAGGCCATTATCCAAAAAGACTTGCCCTCAATGGGTTTCGTTTTCAATTCCAGATTGTCGATATAGCCATCCTTTTCAAGTAAGGCTGATAATTGTTCCCGGTCAGTCAAATGACACAAGTTATGGGATGTTTGATCTATCAACTGAGCAGGTGAAATGTTGAAACACTCTCCATAGTGCTCATTGGCATACAAAAAACAACCGTCGGAAAGACGGGTAATCGCCATGGGAATCGGAATCGCCGCGACAATGGCTTTAAATCGTTCTTCACTTTCTCGTAAAGCGGCTTCTGCCTTAATATGTTTGATACGGCTTTGAGTTAAAAAGGCAATAATCAGCAAAATGAACAAGACCAGTGCGATAGCGGGTATTGCCATTTGGCTTATAATCTGACGTGATATGGCCTCTAATCTTGAGGCGGGCACATGCGATATCATCTTCCAGTAATAGTCTTGTGCCCCCAGTGAAGCTAGGCTTGGGGAAAAGGCCTGTTGTGCCCCAGTGCTGGATTTTTGACCTTCTAAAAGAGGATG
>Ga0316201_10001892_pt1 | contig 14568 bp, 13 predicted proteins | sample CS6wburrow_MG_FD_204516 | JGI IMG/M metagenome (GOLD analysis project Ga0316201, IMG submission 204516) | Coastal sediment microbial communities from Delaware Bay, Delaware, United States - CS-6 worm burrow | ecosystem: Environmental > Aquatic > Marine > Coastal > Sediment | place: USA... | reverse complement strand
CCCCAGATAACCGATAAGATGTTGTCGATTCAATTAAAGGCCCTGGTTCGCGACGGGCTTTTATTGCGAGAAGTCTTACCTGAAACGCCACCTGGCGTCTTGTATTCACTCAGCCCTGATGGGAAAAGTCTGACAAAACTACTTCTCGAAATGGAAAGGTGGGGTGAACACATAGCCGTTATGCGCGGAGAATTGATAGAGAAAAAGAACCCGTAGTTTTGTCAGAAATGAAACGTTTTGCTGTCACGGGCTAAAGGTCACTCGAAAATATGAATACCAATATTGGTACACGATTCAAATCATGGTGTATGGCGTCACGCTTTTCAGCCTGACCGTTCAATCACCTGTTGATGGTTATTTGTCACAAAAACCCCGGGCCTGATCACCATGCACCCAGACGCCTGTTGATGATTGGCCACAAACAATGATGGCTCAATTAAAGCTTAATCCCGGCCCAATGTCTTCCGGCCCATTGTTGAACACATACGATTGCCTGGCCCGAGCGGTAAATGCCGTTCACAGCCCAGACACCCAGCAGGCCGAAACCCAAAAGCGGTCCCATGATAAAGGCGAAAGGCAGGAAAAACCCCCATTGTGCAATCACGCTGATCCACATGCTGCGGCGGGTATCGCCAGCACCGATCAGTGCATTCATCAGTACCATGCCGGTGGTGTCAAGGCCAATAGCCAGTGCCCACAGGATCATAGGCCAATACGCCAGTTGCCGGGTTTCCGGATTCGTTAAAAACACGCCCAGAAGCGGCTCGGCAAACGGTATCAGGAGCAGGCTGAGTGAAAAACCGTAAACCAGCGCAATGGCAGCAGCATTCCAGCCCCACAGGGCCGCGTCTTCGGTATCACCCCTGCCCAGTGCATTGCCAACCAGCGTGGTTGCCGCGAGGGCAAGGCCAAACGCGGGCAGGATGGCGGTGATATGAAAAGTCATCAGTACATTGACAGCAGCGACTTCGGCAGTACCTATCTGGCTCATGATCCAGATGAGTGTTACCAATCCGGCAGAGAAGAATAATTGTTGCAGGCTCGAGGGCAGGGATAACTTAAACTGTGTCCATAAGGTGCTGCGACTGGGAATCCGGTCAAGAAAACCCTTGTCACGCGCGTGGCGAAAGGCAAAGAAAAAGTAAAGACCGGTTCCAATATACAAAGAAATTGTGGTTGCCAGGCCTGCGCCAACCACACCCATTTCAGGTGCACCAAGGTGGCCAAAGATCAGCACCCAATTCAGGAAAATATTGATCGCATGCATGATCAGCAGTGTCCGTAGATAGACACCAGTCATGTGAATGGCGCTCCAGTAACCACGGAATGAAAAATTCATTCCCACGGCGACCATGCTGAGTATCCGGACTTGCAGATAGGGCACGCCTTGCTCGATGACCGCAGGATCATTACTTAAAAATGTGTACGTCGCTGGAATGGCGAGGTACAGGACAGCGCACAGGGGTAGGCCTATCAACAGGGAAAGAAGCAGGCCACCGTTCAGGGGAACAGCTGTTTCGCTGTAGCGTTCTTCACCGAGTCGCCGGGCTGCAAGCGCCTGCACACCGGCGGACAGGCCGATAATGAAGGAGATGGCCAGGTAGTTTGAGAAGCTGCCTATACCCGTGGCTGCCAGTGCACTATCGCCCAGGTGGCCGACCATACCGATATCAACCAGGTTCAAAATGTTCTGCGACATCATCCCGCCCATGATTGGCAGGGAAATTGCCCAGATAGAGCGACGTCTTTCCCTGTTGGGGAAAAGGGACAGCATGCGGCCTGTAGCGGTGCTCAAGATCTCATTCTGCAAACAACAGGGTTTCGCGTGTCGCCGCAAACCTGATATCCGGCCAGCGTTCCTCGGTCAATTGCAGGTTGACGCGTGAGGGTGCCAGGTACACCAGCTGGTCGGCGGCATCACGCGCCAGGTTGCTCATCAATTGCTGGGTGAAATCTTTCAATATTTTTTCATCATCGCAGTTGACCCAACGCGCCGTTTGTACATTGACGTTTTCAAAAATGGAATCGACGCTATATTCGCTCTTGAGACGATAGGCTACCACGTCAAATTGCAGAATACCCACTGCACCAAGTATCAACTCATTGCCGATCATTGGCCGGAAAAATTGTGTTGCGCCTTCTTCGGATAACTGTAGCAGGCCTTTTTGAAGCGCTTTCAGCTTGAGTGGATCTCGCAATTGCGCCCGCCGGAAAAGCTCCGGGGCAAAATTGGGAATACCGGTAAATTGCAGTTGTTCACCTTCGGTGAAACTGTCACCGATGGCAATCGTGCCATGGTTGTGAATTCCGATGATGTCACCGGGCCATGCCTCTTCAACATGTCCGCGATCCTGCGCCATGAATGTCAGTGTATTGGGTATCTTGATGTCTTTTTTCAGCCGCACGTGCCTGAGCTTCATGCCCTGTTTGAACCGGCCCGAACAAATTCGCAAAAAAGCGATCCGGTCCCGGTGGGCGGGGTCCATGTTGGCTTGAATCTTGAAAACAAAACCAGTCACGGCGGGTTCATTACTGTTCACTTCCCGTCCGACCGTTGCGCGGGATCCTGGAGGTGGCGCATGGTCTACGAAGAAATCCAGTAAGGGTGTTACGCCAAAATTATTGATGGCTGAACCAAAAAACACCGGGGTCTGCTCACCATCCAGGTAAGCCCGTGGGTCAAACCCATGGCTGGCACCTTTAACCAACTCGATTTCGTCACGGAGTTCCCGGCTGTCATATTCTCCCAGGCGCACGTCCAGAAGCGGATTGTAGATACCCGGGATAACTTCAGCGTGCTGGGTAACATAGTTTTTACCCGATTCATACAGGTGTACCGCGTCATCCAGCAGGTGATAGACACCCTTGAGGCGTTTTCCCATGCCAATAGGCCAGGTGATCGGTGCACACGCGATACCCAGTACAGACTCTACTTCATCCAGTAGCTCTATCGGATCACGGCCTTCTCTATCCAGCTTGTTGATAAAAGTAAAAATGGGGGTCTGGCGCAGGCGGCAGATCTCCATCAACTTGATGGTTCTCTGTTCTACACCCTTGGCGCAGTCTATGACCATCAGGGCTGAATCCACTGCGGTCAGCGTGCGATAGGTATCCTCTGAAAAGTCTGCGTGACCCGGTGTATCGAGTAAGTTAACAATATCGTCTTTGTAGGTGAACTGCATGACGGAACTGGTGACCGAAATGCCTCTTTCCTGTTCCAGTTTCATCCAATCCGAGGTTGCGTGACGCGCCGCCCTTTTGGATTTGACAGCGCCCGCCATCTGTATCGCGCCACCGAACAGCAGCAGTTTTTCGGTCAGCGTGGTTTTACCCGCATCCGGATGCGAAATGATGGCGAATGTCCGTCTTCGGGCGATTTGTTGTTCAAGTTCTGACATGGGTGGGAATCTGACTGACTATTTAAGGTGTGAATCTTAGCAGAAGCGCATCTCCGACATCATTTTTTTGGCAACACACCTTCAATCATCATACGTTTGGCCGGTGTAATTGTGCTGCCGTCAGGCGCGAAAAAACGAAACGGTACGCTTTCCAGAGACATTCCGGCATTAAGCTGAACGACAAAATGCAGATGTGGGCCATTGCTGTAACCGGTATTCCCGGAATTGGCGATCCATTTTCCGCGTTTGACTGTTGTTCCCGGCTGAACCCGGACACTGTTCGCCTGAAGGTGTGCATAGACCGCCATCGTACCGTCATCATGCAGGATGCGTACCTGGTTGGAGCGTGTGAGATAGCGCTCCGTTTGGGCACCGCCATGGAAATCGTCTTCCGTGTCCATGACACTTCCGGAGCGGGCGGCCAGCACCGGTGTACCGACCGGCATTACGATATCCACCGCATACTGATTGGGTGGTTTGCTGTGTGTAACGTCGTTATCAAAACCCTGGCTGATAGGAAATATCATTCCCTGGGGGAAAGGTGGGTAATAGTTCACCCCTTCCGGTAACTGGCTGAGAGGTGGCCCGATCATCTGGTGATAGGACAACCGGTAGCTGAAGCTCTTGTATGGGTCGGTTGCCTTGATTTTTAGCAGGCGTTTTTCTGTTCTGCCATCGAGTACAAGACGCGCCGGTAGTGGTGGATCCGAGCTTACGTTTTCTGCGTCATGCAACTGGAGTTCCAGTTCAATCGGCCCCCAGATATTGTTGAGGAATGCATACTCCGGTTCACGGTCAAGTCCCAGTTTGCGCATGCTGACCAGTGGTTTCGGATCTGCGGGCATTTCTATGGTGTCGAACTGTTCTTTCGACTTTGGAGGCATCGAGCTGAAATGCCACACGCCATCCTCATCCTGCCACTTGTACAGGTCGCCGGCATTGGCCATGAATGACGTAAAAACAAGTAATACCAGCGGGTATAAAGTTATGGCTAACCATTTTGTGTGTGATTTCAGCATTCGATTACATTGACGGCCAGACCGCCCCGTGAAGTTTCCTTGTAATGGTTTTTCATGTCCGCACCGGTATCCCGCATGGTTTTGATCACCTTGTCCAACGACACCTTGTTGTTACCGTCGCCTTGCAGGGCCAGTCTTTGGGCGTTGATGGCTTTGATGGCACCCATCGCATTTCGTTCAATACAGGGAATCTGGACCAGTCCGCCAACCGGGTCACAGGTCAGACCGAGGTTATGTTCCATGCCGATTTCAGCGGCGTTTTCGACCTGGGCCATGGTGCCACCCAAGGCCGCGGTCAGTCCACCTGCAGCCATCGAGCATGCGACACCGACCTCTCCCTGGCAACCCACTTCCGCACCTGAAATTGAAGCGTTGAGTATGTACAGGATACCTATGGCTCCAGCTGTCAGCAAAAACTCCAGGATGCCATCCTCATTGCTGTCAGGGATGAAATTACAGTAATAATTGAGAACTGCAGGAATAATGCCGGCGGCACCATTGGTCGGTGCGGTCACGACACGACCACCTGCTGCATTCTCCTCGTTGACGGCCAGTGCGTACAAATTGACCCAGTCGAGGGTATTCAACGAATCTTTTTCCGCAGCCCCACTGCGTTGTTTGAGTTCAAGAAACAGGGCCGGTGCACGCCGCTGCACCTTGAGACCACCCGGTAACACTCCGGCGCTTCTGTTACCCCGGGAGATACAGCTGTGCATGGCGTCCCATATTTTCAACAGGCCATCCCTGATATCCGTTGAACTGCGCCATACCTTCTCATTTGCAAGCATGAGATCTGAAATGCGCAGTCCGTGCTTGGCACACAAGCTTAATAATTCGTCACCGCTATTAAACGTGTATGGTTGTTGAGTCTTGTCCTTAACGATGCGGTCCGAGGCGGCCTCGTCCTGGTTGACCACAAATCCACCACCCACAGAATAATAATCACGCTCATGAATCAGTGCACCATTCTTATCAAATGCAGAAAAGCGCATTCCATTCGAGTGGTGGGGGAGGTTCTTGCGCTTGTTAAACCGCAGGTCGGTCTTCTCCCTGAAGCCAATCTGGTGCTTTTTTGCCATGCTGAGATGACCGTTGGTCCGAATTTTCAGCAATATGCCGTCAATGTCATCGGGATCAACCTCGTCAGGCAATTCCCCGGACAAGCCCAGCATCACTGCTTTATCGGTTCCATGACCACGACCGGTAAAAGCCAGTGAGCCATACAGGGTCGTTTGTATACGGGCGACCTGGTTCAACCACTCAAAACTGTCCAGACGCTCTACAAACGTGTACGCTGCCCGCATCGGTCCCACGGTATGAGAACTTGAAGGCCCAATGCCAATCTTGAATAACTCGAATACACTGACAGCCATATCATGCTTCCCTGAGCGTCTGTATGATGTTTTTAATCAAAAACCGGCAGTTTGCCAGGACATTTCCTATGAGCCAGTTGATTCTATATTACACCGAGTTCTGCCATTTGTGCGATGAGGCAGAATCACTTCTGCTCGCAGCAGGCCTGGGCGAATACTATGAGAAAACTGAAATCGATGATGACCCTGAGCTGTTAAAACGTTATGAAATACATATCCCGGTATTGAAACGTATGGACAATCAAAAGGAACTGTTTTGGCCATTTGACGGCCCGGCACTCTCAGCATTTTTAAGGACTGAGCGATGAGGGTGTTTATTTTGGCGATTATGTTATTGCCGGTGACGCCCAATGCGTTTGCAGGCCCTATACTGATGGAGTCAATGCCAGCGCTCAATAACGCTGTGAGTAACAATGCCGTTGCCCTGGTCACTACGCAGCAAGGGGATTACCTTTATAGTTTTTTGGGTCTTGGAAGTGGCAAAACATGGCGCGATACCTCGTTGGAAGCCTCGGTATTAAACCCGGGTGCGAGTAACTGGACGCCATTGGCACCCCTGCCTGGTACATCGGGCCGTCTGGCAGCATCCGCCGTGAGCGCAGATGATGCTGCATGGTTGTTTGGCGGTTACACTGTCGATGCCGATGGTGGCGAGGAGTCCATCCCCGGTGTCTACCGGATACGTCCGGGCGAGTCACAACTGCAATGGGTGACGGACATGCCTGTACCAGTGGAGGATTCGGTTGTGCTGGTCCACCAGGATCGTTATATCTACCTGGTCAGCGGTTGGCATGACCTTGGAAATGTAAACCTTGTACAGGTGTTGGATACAAAGACCATGTCATGGGTACAGGCAACACCCTGGCCGGGTGAGCCGGTATTTGGTCACTCCGGGGGTATCAGTGAAGGCAGGATGCTGGTGTGTGATGGTGTAAGGATTCAATACCACAGTGATGATCGTCCAAGGGAGTTTCTACCTTCAAACCAATGCTGGGCAGGCTTTGTCGATAGCAAAAACTTTCGCCGCATCCAATGGCGTCCGGTGGTGTCTCACCCCGGAGCCGGGCGATACAGGATGGCAGCGACCGGAGATACAAACCAGCGGGTTGTATTCGCAGGTGGCTCGGTCAACCCGTATAACTTCAACGGTACCGGGTATAACGGTATCCCGGCCGAAACAGAGAAATCAGTGTTCAGTTACAGCTTCGAAACAGGACAGTGGCGAAAGCATGGTGATTTAGCACAGGGCACGATGGACCACCGGGGACTGCCATATTCCAACGGTTGGTATTACCTGGTTGGCGGCATGCAGGATCAACAGTCAGTGGTGGCTGACGTCTACCGGTTCAAACTGGAATAGAGTGCCAGTTGTGAACAATCTTGCTGGAATTCACAGCTAGCGGTAATCCCTGTTTGATGGCTTGTTGCTGCCGATGACATTATTGCAGCAGCTGGCTGCTTTTTCGGTCAGCTCCCGGAACCAGATGCCCAGACCCTCGAACAGGCTTTTGCTGCGGCTTGAAGTTTCTTCCATAAACAGGCCAAGGAGGATATAGGCCACCAGGGTGGCAAAACTGTAAAAAACACCCAATACAATCGCTGCCAGCCTGATCAGCCAGACTTCCTGGTTGAAGCGCGCTGCAAGCGTCTTGCAAACACCGAGTACGATCGGCTGCCCGGGCTCGCCATTCAGGTTTCTCTTGATGCTGTCAAAGAATGTATTTTCTTGCATACTTTTTTCTCCTGTCACTGTATGTATTGTAATGATGCAGGTTCCATGCCAAATGTGCCAAAAGGCCCAGTATGGTGTTTCGGGGCATATTTAAATGGTCTGTGTGTAATTCCTGCCAAAATCCGGTGTTTTTCGCCAAGCCCTGCTTCAGGTCTTGGCCTGGGGTGGCTTATGGGCAGGACCATACCCTGTGTTATTATTTTTGACGTGAAACCGGCATACCTGCAAAATAACGCCTCAATCACGAATTCAACTGAAAGTCATGGTTGCCATACACGTACCTTGAGGCTCCCTGGAATTTTCCGGGGCTTCAAAAAGCTGGAACTTGAATATTGACCACTTCCATTGCCTATATTGATTCTGACCGGATGGTGCGCGGATTGACCGCTGGTATCCGGCATCTCTTTCAGAGACGCGAGTACATCGACCGGATCAATGTCTTCCCGGTGCCGGATGGCGATACCGGCACCAATATGGCATTCAGTTTCAAGGTCATTCACGAAGCAGTCCACAATGTTCAGGGCCTGACAATAAAACAACTGATGTCACGGATAGCAGATGCGTCGCTGGATGGGTCGAGAGGTAATTCGGGTGCCATCATGGCGCAGTACTTCCATGGTTTCAGCGAAGCACTTGGCAATAAAGCCATTTTGAAAGCCGCCGAACTGGCAGAAGCCAGCAGCGCCGGGGCGAAGGCAGCCTGGACAGCGATGGCTGAACCGGTGGCAGGGACCTTACCCACCGTATTGGAAGATTTTTCCAAAGGTCTGATGCAGAAATCCCGACAGGGCGTTGATGATATCAGGGAGGTGCTTGAGTACGGTCTTCAATGCGCCAGGGCCTCACTGGCGAACACACCTGAACAACTGCCTGTGTTGAAACAGGCGGGTGTTGTAGACGCTGGCGGGCAGGGTTTTGTGGATTTACTGGATGGTATCTGGACGTTCATCACCAGCGGTGAAACCGATGAAGAGGTGAGCGGTGTCGAAGCGATGTTTTCGGCAAGTAACCCGGTTAAAGATATGGAAGTGGGTGACCACAGGTTCTGCACGGAGTGTGTCATTCAGGGCGAAAACCTGGATCGCTCCGCCATCATGAGACGTCTTGAGCAATTGGACTGCAGTTCATTGGTAGTGGCAGGTGGTCATGAACGTGTGCGCGTACATATCCATTTAAATAATCCGGGTGAGGCCTACCTTGCCTGCGAAGAGTTCGGTGAGCTCCATCAACAAAAAGCCGATGATATGAAACGTCAGCATGGTCTTATGAACCAGGCCGGGACAGTGGCGATCGTGACAGATTCCGGCGCGGACATCCCGGTTGAAGAACAGGAGCGATTGGCCATACACATGGTCCCCGTGCGCTTGAATTTCGGAACGACAGAGTATATTGATCACGTGACGATTCAGCCTGCCGAGCTGTATAAAATGTTGCAAGGCTGTGAGGAAATGCCAAAGACCTCTCAACCCCCGGTAGGGGATTTCGCCCGGCAATATGATTTGCTCACCGGGCATGGTTACGAAGTGATGTCGATTGGACTGTCCGAAGCACTCAGCGGTACGACCCAGGCTGCACGGATGGCAGCCGAGAGGTTTGATGGCCGCGTGCGGGTATTCGATACGCAAAGTGGAAGTTGTGGTGAAGGTGTGCTGGCCATCATCGCAGCGGAGGCGGCACAACAGGGAATGTCGCTGGATGAGATCGAGGCATTGCTAACGAAGTACCAGCCTTTCAACAAGGCATTTGCAATGGCCGATGATCTTTCATATCTCGTACTGGGTGGACGCTTGCCTGCATGGGTCAAGAAATTGACCGATCTTCTGCACATAAGCCCGTTGAATTGCGAAAAAAATGGCCGCTTCAAACTCGCCGGTTTTACATCGGGAATTGGCGTCAAGCCATCGGCCCTGGGGAAAGCGGCCCTGCGGAAAATGCAAAAGGACACGACCTACCGGGTTTTGATTGCACATGGTGCAAACCCTGAGGGTGCCCGCGAGTTGCGAAGGTATATACTGGGCAGGCATACACGGGTGCATTCCTGCCATATTACTTTCGCGGGTCCCGCATTGGGTGTGCATCTTGGCCCGGGTGGGCTGGTGGTAGGGTATGTACCGCAACCGGATCAATTGAACTGAATGACGGATACGAATGATTGCATTGATTGTTAAAGTGATATTGGCCTATCTGCTGGGATCTGTCTCTGGCAGCATGTTGGTGGGCAGGCTAAAAAAAGTAGATATTCGCGCACAGGGCAGTGGCAATGCCGGCGGTACCAATGCTTTTCGTACACAAGGCCTGATTTTTGCCATCGGCGTCGTCGTGATTGATGTGGGCAAGGGGTTTTTGGCGGCCTGGTGGATTCCACAACTGGATTTCGGCAACCAGGCCACGGTGCTGGACCTGGGTTTGTTGATGATGATGTGTGGTTTCGCGGCCGTATTGGGACATTGTTTTCCCATTTGGCATGGCTTTCGCGGAGGGAAGGGAGCAGCCACGGCGGTGGGAGCACTGATTGTTATCGAGCCCTGGCTGTTAGTGCCACTGATTCTGACATGGCTGCTAACGCTGGTATTGACCGGTTACGTTGGTCTGTCTACCGTTTTGGCGGGCTTCAGCCTTGTACCCGCCGCCTGGTGGATGAATAACCAGGCATTGATGATATTTTCAGCTGTTTTGGCACTATTTCTGCTGTTCACCCACCGCAGCAATATACGTAAACTACGCGATGGGACGGAATATCGTTTTGAACGCGTCCATTTTTTCTCCCGCAATCGCTGATCCTGGTTTTCCCGCATGAATGGCGTACTCGTTCAACGCCTGCTCACATACCTGTCCACGACCGAATGCCGGTCTGTTGAGGACATCGGTGATGAGTTGGGGTGCAGCCTTGCCGAGGTCACCAGGCATATCGAAGCATTGCCGGATATTGGCATCGAGCTCGATGAGGTCAGCGACCGGGGGTTTGTTTTAAAGGAGCCGCTTGAACTGCTGGACAAGAATTTAATCATGGAAAGCCTGGCCCCTGCAGTCCGTGCCCAACTCCGTGGCCTGAATATCGAGTCCTCACTTGATTCAACCAACTCTGCATTAAAACGACTGCCCCGTGTTGCCCAACACGCAACACTTATTCTTGCGGAACACCAATCTGGAGGCCGCGGAAGACGTGGCCGGCAATGGCATTCGCCATTTGGCAGAAACCTGTACCTGTCACTGGGCTGGATGTTTGATCGCCCATTGACTGAGCTTTCCAGCTTGCCGCTGGTGGTTGCACTTGCAACAGCACAGGCCTTGTCGAGGGCCGGCTTAAAGGGACACCAGGTAAAGTGGCCCAATGACCTGATACTTGATGGTCAAAAACTTTGCGGTTGCCTGGTAGAAGTGCAGGGTGATGTCTCAGGGCCCTGCCATGCGGTGCTGGGAGCGGGTATCAATGTTCATATGCCTGTTTCGGTAGCCGGGTCCCGAATTGATCAGCCGTGGACAGATTTGAACTCGCACTTGCCGGATTGCTCTCGCAATGGGCTGGCCGTTTTGCTCATTGAGGCGTTGGTTGAGCAGTTGGGGTTGTTTGCCGAGCAGGGCTTTACACCGTTCCAGGGGCATTGGCAGCAAATGGATGTTCTTAACGGAAAACGGATCGATGTCTGGACGGCTAACAGCTCATTTAAGGGCATCGCACGGGGCGTGGATGATAGTGGCGCATTAAGGCTCGATACCGGCAAGGAAATACTATCTCTTCATTCAGGTGAAGCCAGCCTGCGAAAACCGGCAGGACCATAGCAAGTTGACAGCACAAGCTGACAATTGGCCAGTTGCCTCGTTAAGCCCTCTTTCAAACGGGATCTCAAACCGATTCTTGCATGCAGGACAAACATGCTTGGTCATCGCCACCAGCCTCCATATAATGTCCGCATGTTAAGAATCATAGTCATCAGCCTTTTCGTAGCAAACCTGCTGCTGCTGGGGTTTCAATTCAGCAAGCCGAACGAACAGGCAGGTCCAACAGCAATCCAGCCCGTGGTTGAAGACACCAACATTCCGACAATTCACCTTGTTAGTGAACTGATGCAGGACTGGGACCTGATGTCGGGTAATCGCAAGTGTTTTAGCCTGGGCCCTTTTCGTTCAAGTGAAGAAAGGGCCGAAATCCGGGAAGAGTTGCTGGGCGTTTCGGCGTATATCAGTGAGCGCCAGACCCAGGCCCATGTCGAAATGGGGTACTGGGTGTATTTGCCGCCCTACGAATCGTTACTGGAAGCCAACCGTGTGCTCCTGTCATTGCAGGCACTGGGGGTGAAAGATGTCGCAGTCATGTATGAAGGTGCATGGAGAAATGCCGTTTCACTGGGTTACTTCCTGCGTCAGGAAAATGCCATAAGTCGCAAAGAGGGAATAGAAGCCATGGGCTATATAACTTCAATGCGTGTGCAACGAAGGTCCGAACCCCGCTACTGGCTGGATTATGAACAAAACCCCGGGTCGGCCTTGATAACGATTGATATGCAAGACCGGCCGAATGATTTCATGCAACGCTCAATGCCTTGTCCGGAAAGCGATCTGATGGATACCGGGTCTGTTCCTGAAACCGTTGGCGAAATTGAAATTGACGAAGAATAAGACTCCAGATTAAAAACATTGCACTCCCGGCCATCAACGAATAAAATCTCACCCCCTGAAATATCCCGTGCCGGTATAGCTCAGCTGGTAGAGCAACTGATTTGTAATCAGTAGGTCCCGAGTTCAAATCTTGGTGCCGGCACCATCTATATTAAATTAATACAACGAGTTACAAATAAACCTTTCAGTATGCAAGCCCGTCACTTCCATCATGGTAAACAAAACAACCCAATTTAGGCCATAATCAGGTTCAGTGACCAATATACTCGGCTATTTCACTGGCAAATCGACGAAAATCAACGAGTAGATTGTTACAGATCGCGTAAACAATCTCCCAGTTAATGACGTCATAATTATGTACCGCTATGTTTCTGAACCCAACGGCCTTCCTCATGGATTTACAGGTAATCGATGTAATGGCACCAATATTTTCCAAGGTCGAGAACACATCACCCATGGTAGTGGGTGCTGGTTCTTCAGATTCGCTAATGACATGACTGCCGATATCAACACATAGCTGGACTGCGCGTGTCAGATTCAGTACCAGAATATCCTGAATATCCTGGTCTTCAATTAGTTGAGAAACATGGGGAGGTGTTTTTTCCTCCACCCGTTTGATGCAACGGCGAAGAGATTCAAGCTTTTGATCAAGGATCACTTGATCCATGCATTGCGCCTTTCAGTGAGGATTCTTTTCTGCAAGGGAACAAAATCTGCGGTATTGATCAAGTGCTTGGTCAACAATCTGGCATAGGTTACGTCGTCACCAAGCAGGCGTTTACCCTTAAAAACTTGTCCAAGCACCGGTTCAGCGGCAAAAAACAAGTCAACAATATCTACCGGGCGACCAAACTTGGCGCCGATCTGTTCTACCAATTGCAATTTCTTAATGCTGGATATTGGAGCATCGGACAGTAGTGCCAAATCAATATCACTGTCTCCTGAGGCAGTGCCCATTGCTTGCGAGCCAAACAAAATGGCCAGCTTTAATTCGGCGTAGCGTGACAAAAACCGCGCCAGTTGTTTATCTAAAGTGCTCATTTGGCTATTATAACCTGAGCCAATCTGTTATGAAATGCAGGGTTTCGTGGGACGATCAGTTTACGATGTGCAGGCAGTGCTAAAACCATTTTCCACGACATCCATATCTGGAATATGTTGGCATTCGGTAATCCTTAATGGCAAACAAATGGCAAACACAGTTTTGAATATATACTGAAATGTTATGAAATGATGGGTAACAGTAACCACTTGTATCTTAATATAATATGAGCTAGCTGAAATGATATGAAGCACATGGAAGGGGTAGTACTGATCTTTTGTAATCAGTAGGTCCCGAGTTCAAATCTTGGTGCCGGCACCATTTATCGTACATAAAATCAATTGCATACCTACTCTTTCATTTCGAATGTCATCTCGCAATAACTGAATTGGGCACCATTAGCGATTAAGTAAATCGAAAATATAACTTGAATCTAAGTACCAGCGGGGTCGGTTGATCAAGTAATGATGATTATGAGTTGAATGCTTGTTCCCAGTAAGCTTCCTTCGGCACCAATTGCTCAACCAGTTCCAGGTAACCATCTGGCCGCTTCACCCGTACCGTTTAAATGGCCTATTTGCCGTGCCTTTGGCAATCTTCAGTAATGACATTTATGTAAGCCAGGGTGGTTTTGTCTGCGTTCTTTGGGTGCCTTTCTGGAATTTGGCATCTTCTGTGCCGTATCGTTACATGAGTTTGATTAAGCATTTCTTTTAAGCATTTCTTTGGAAAATGGAACAAAAACTACATGATGTTTGTGGTGCACAATTAAAAGCTTGATCGTGCAAATCCAGAAGTAACCGCAAATGGTTACCATGGCGATGAAAGGTGCCAAGTGCTACCAGTACACTTCACCATTCAATGCAAATTAACACCATAAGCTCTCGTGGTCACTGGAGTATAACGGGTTTGTGGGCTCGCGAACCGCGTGGATGTCGTCATTGGTTTGGCGTTACTTAATTTCATGCGATGACGTATAAACCTGTATTATACCTTTTGGGGTATAAAGTGTTGTTATTCCCTGTAAGGTATATTACTATAATATACCTCATAAGGTATAACGTAGTCCGGGAGGCAGTCATGCAGCAGATGGTTAGATCAGCGAAACAACTCGGTTCACTCATTCATAATGAGCGTGTGCGGCGTGGAATGTCACAGCAGGTGCTCGCTGACCTCACCGGAACAGGGCAAAAAACCATCTCGCATATCGAGAACGGGAGAGAAGGGACCAGGCTTGAAACGATTTTTAGTTTGCTGGCGACGCTCGATTTGGAAATGAAGCTCACCGTGCGCGGCAAAGGTTCCGAGAAATCCATAGGCGACATATTCTGATATGGCGCGGCGGAAAACATACACACCACTCAACGTCCTGATCAACCACCGGCTT
>Ga0316201_10001891_pt1 | contig 14568 bp, 9 predicted proteins | sample CS6wburrow_MG_FD_204516 | JGI IMG/M metagenome (GOLD analysis project Ga0316201, IMG submission 204516) | Coastal sediment microbial communities from Delaware Bay, Delaware, United States - CS-6 worm burrow | ecosystem: Environmental > Aquatic > Marine > Coastal > Sediment | place: USA: Delaware... | reverse complement strand
TCAGCAGACTCAAGTCAAAAAGAGGACAGTAACCATGGCCAATCAATTTCCGAAGTTGGTCCGGAATAGACGGAACCCATTGTCCCGTCACTTATTGCTTGCAGTCGCATGTCTTGGTTTGTTGCAGGCCGGTTGTGCCACAAGCCCAAGCACACCCGTATGTCCTGCAAACACACAGAACCTTCCAGACTGCCCTCCCCTCGGTGCAGTAATCGACGAAAAAGTGGAGCATTTCTACGCATACCGAACCTGGAAATCACCCAAGGAATTGGATGAGAACCCAATCACCTATGGCATGAACGCCGATATTCCAGTCCAGGGTGCAAAGGGTAAAATTTTAGGTCCTGATGATGAGGGCGCAATTGACTCTCTCGCGACAAAAATCTGGATGATTGAAAATGCCGCCCACACAGTGGATTTTGGCTATTATATTTTTACGGCTGATCTTGTCGGATACGCCATGGTTGGTGCCTTGTGTGACGCGGTGAAGCGAGGGGTGGATATCCGGGTCATGGTGGATTCGCTCGGCTCCATGAAGGCGGGACGAACAACCCTGGCCGCTTTGAAAACCTGTGAGAACGAGGCGGGATTTATACGAAACAAGGCAGGGGAATTGACCACCAGGAAAGCACGTGTGCAGGTGATGATTTTCAATGCCATCAGTAAAATATCAACCAGCCCGAACCGGCGCTCACACGACAAGATGCTGATCATCGATGCGGATTTCCACGACAAGGCTGTGATGATTACCGGTGGTCGCAACATATCACTGGATTATTACGGTATCACGGCGCAGGGCGCTTATGACCCCTACGGCTATCGTGATAGCGAGATCCTGTTTAGACCTGCAGAAATAGAAAACGACATCACCATTGGTGAAGTCAGCGCCGCATACTACACCCTGCTGTTCCTTTACAAGGGAAACAAGCAGATTCTGCCCGTTGATAGCAGCCAGGCTAAATCAATGTATTCACGGGAGCTCAAAACCGCAAAAGACAGCCTGAGAAAACTGAAACAGTTTGAAATTTTCAAACCTCACCTTGAACATATGGATACCTATATGTCCACAGGATTTCATCCTTCCGACGTGAGGCTTGCACACAATCTCGGCAATGTGACAAATAAAAAAGTATCTAAAAATGCAGTCGACAACCTGGCAAAGAACCCGAACTCCATCCTGTATCTTCTGGGTGAGATCGCAAAGACAAATGACGGAACCGAAACCACCCGAATCGTTTCACCCTACCTTTTCCTTGCCCGGTACAAGGACAAGGAAGGAAACATCATCGTCGATGAAGCATCCGCAATGCGCGCGTGGATTGACCAGCACCCCGGGGCGAAACTTGAAATTGTGACCAACTCGGTGTTGACATCTGACAACTTCTCATCACAGTCAATTATCGATATGGACACAGCGCCCCGTCTACTGCTTGACCAGGAAACGCGTGATGCATGGCGTTCAATGACAGCCGGGGATGAAGTCGGCGGCGAACTGACCTCGTCGGCTGCCTGGCAGGAACAGGTGAATCACCCACGCCTGCTGATCTATGAAACAGGGAAGCTTGACTCCCAAAAGCTCGGTGGTGACGCACATTACGGAAAACTGCATGCCAAGTTCTACCTGGAAAATGAAATCGGTTTTGTCGGCACGACAAATTTCGATTACAGATCACGCCTGTACAACAGTGAGATGGGTTATTTTTTCAAGAGCGACCCGCTTGCGGCCGACCTGAATGCGGCTTTTGACTACCTGGTTGAACGGTCCTACCGATGGGGAAGCCCGGAATGGCTGGATCTGAGACACAAAACACTGGATGTCAAGGGCGCAAAGGGTTGGTCCACCAGGCACCAGAGAAAAATATACAAAACCCTTAAGGCAACCGGGCTGCATTGGCTGTTTTAACGCCGCCAATGCAAACCCGTTAAACTTAATCCGCCAGAACCGTAGAAATCTCTGTCAGGACTTCCGGATCTTCGATGGTTGCCGGCATCTTGTAGGTCTTGCCGTCCGCGATATTCCGCATGGTTCCCCTGAGGATTTTACCCGAACGGGTTTTTGGCAAGCGTGCAACGATATGGATATCCCTCGGCGTGGCAATGGGTCCGACCTGGGAACGCACCGTTTGCACCAGCGTCTTTCTTAACTCGTTTTCATCAACCTGTGAACCACTGCTCAGGACCACGAACCCCAGTGGCATTTCGCCTTTGAGCTTATCCGCGACGCCTATCACTGCGCACTCGGCCACGTCAGGATGGGTGATCAGGGCTTCTTCAAGCGCCCCGGTTGACAAACGGTGACCGGCAACGTTAATGACGTCATCAATACGGCTCATCACCCACAGGTAGCCCTGTTCATCCATGACCCCGGCATCACCGGTGAGGTAATAACCCTCAAAGCGGGAAAGATAGGCATCATGGAAACGCTGTTGATTGCCCCATAAGGTCGACAGGTTTCCAGGTGGTAGCGGCAATTTGACCATGATATTGCCGGACTCTCCTCTAGAAACCTCCCTGCCCTCGTCATCCAGTACCCGTATGTCATATCCGGGTACGGCAACCGTGGGAGAACCCGCCTTGACTTCCATGTGTTCAATACCCATCGGGTTGGCAGCCATCGGCCAACCCGACTCGGTCTGCCACCAGTGGTCAATCACGGGCACGCCAAGCTGCTCTTCGCACCAGTGCAGGGTATCAGGGTCGCAACGCTCGCCCGCCAGGTAGAGCGCCTGCAGGCTGCTGATATCATGCTGGTCCAGAAGCTTGCCTTCCGGGTCCTCCCGGCGGATGGCCCGGAAAGCCGTCGGTGCGGTAAACAGGCAGGCCACCCTGTGCTTTTCAATCACACGCCAGAAGGCACTGGCATCCGGTGTTCCAACCGGCTTGCCTTCAAAAAGAATGGTCGTGCACCCGTGCAACAGGGGCGCATAGACGATATAGGAATGTCCAACCACCCATCCGATATCCGAAGCTGCCCAGTAAACATCTCCCGGCTTTACATTGTAGATGTTCGTCATCGTCCATTTAAGTGCTACCGCGTGGCCGGCATTGGGCCGGACCACACCCTTGGGTTCACCCGTCGTCCCAGAGGTGTAAAGAATGTAGAGCGGGTCTGTTGCACCAACCGGAACACAATCGACGGCCTGGCCCGCAGCAACTGCCTCTTCCCAGTTGACTGCCGAAGGATGATACTCCTCGATCGGTAACTGGGGTCTGGAAACCAGTATTCGAGTCAGATTTTCTTCACCGGCAAGCTCAAGGGCCTCATCCAGCAATGGCAGGTAGGGAATAACCTTTTTGCCTTCAATGCCGCAACTTGCACTGATGATGAGCTTGGGACCCGCATCGATCACCCGGGTTGCCAATTCCTTGGCGGCAAAGCCACCGAAAACCACGGAGTGCACCGCACCTATCCGGGCACAGGCCAGCATCGATATGACTGCTTCGGGGATCATGGGCATGTAAACAATGACGCGGTCCCCTTTGCAAACACCGTACTGTTGCAAAACACCGGCAAATACAGCCACCTCGTCCCTGAGTTCCGCATAACTATAGGTGCGTAACTGCCCGGTCACCGGGCTGTCATAGATCAGCGCAGCCTGATTCGCCCTGCCTTCTTCACAGTGCCGGTCAAGCGCGTTATAGCAGGTGTTAATTTCACCACCGGAAAACCAGTCGTAGAAAGGGGGATTTGTATCATCGAGTACTTTCTCCCATGGTTTTGACCAGGTAAGTTGTGTGGCACACTCAGCCCAGAATTCGTCCGGGTTTTCGAGGGAACGCTGATAGAGAGTCTGGTATTCCATGATCAATCCGCCATTATTTTGTTAGCAAAAAATCGACTTGCTCAATTCTATAGCCGGTATCCAGGAAAAAGACATTCGACTTTAGTTTGGGCTCGAAAATCCGGGCAATATGCAGGCCTCAATAGTAACCCAGATGGGGTCGCAAATTAAGAGATTCAGCACCCTCTATTTGCCCTGACATCGCAAGCAGTAGTTCTGCTGTTGCACAGGCATCGATCAACGCATTGTGTGCTGTATATTCCGGTAAATTGTACTTTGACCGAAGCGTATTCAGTTTCAAGTCACCATGATGAACTGGCAAATCTCGCCGCTTGCGTATCATTAATTCCATTGTCATGGTGTCCAATACCATGAAAGGCAGGGAAACACCTGCCCAGGTAAGAAAAGCCTGTTTGAGGAATGCCACATCCAGGCTGGCGTGATGAAACAGCCAGACACGGCCCCGGGCGGCTTCGATAAGCGCCTCAAGCCCGGTCTCCAATGGCACACCCCGGGCCACATCGCTATCCATCAATTCATGGATCGCGGCACTGTGTCCGACCGATTGCTCAGCATTGATCAGGATGTGACGATTGGTAGCGAGCCGAATCCGGCCATGATCCAGTTGTGTCCAGCCAAGGGCAATGATGTGGTTTTGCATGGCATCAAGACCGGTCATTTCAAGATCAACAGAAATCATCGGGGTATTGATGAGTTTGTCCACACAGAGTGCAGCACATTGAGCTGCATAATTCGCCACACTTTTCATCTCACAGTTGTGCGTCACTGCGTGACAACGCCTGCGAAATCGCCAGCGGCTGAACATCAGAGGACCTGGTACCTCAGGGCAAGTGCCTTTTGTGCCGCATCCACCAGCATGAAAGCAGCCTTGAGGTTGCGTCTGAGCAACGGCGAGAGATCTTCGATGGGTACGAAATTGCTCGGCTTCTCACCCAGCACCATCTGGGCCGACTGGTGGTTGAGACGAATCCGGTTAATCAGGCGCAAGGCATCACGCAGACTACGGGCATCATTTTTATTCATCGCCCCCTTCCGGGTCGCCAGTTTGATACGCTGAAACGTATTGGCCTCCTGTATCCCTGATTCCAGGGCACGGATTCTGACCAGGTCCGTAATCGGTACGATTCCCCGGTGCTTCAAATTCAGGCCCTCACTATGCGAACCATCATCTTCCTGAACAAAACGACGGAAGAACCCCAATGGTGGCCGGTTCGCCAGCACATTGGCTGCCATGAACCGACGGAAAATTCGGTTTTCCTTCGCACGGGCGCTGGCATGGCTCTGTAAATCATCCACCAGTTTGGTCTCACCAAACACGCAACGGATATCGAAAAATATGCTGCAATACATCACCGATTTTGGTTCAGGTTCATCAATCCAGCGGTCAAATTGTCGCTTCCACTCCGCCAGCGAAACACGCCATTTCACATTGATCGCCATGACTTCACCGGGGCAAAAAACATAACCAAGCTGGTCCAGACCTTCACATACAAACCCGGCCAGCTTTGAAAAATATTCGGCCTCATCGCCTTCTGCTTCACGTTCGAGCACCAGGCCGTTGTCCTGGTCTGTTTTCGCCGTCTGTTCCTGACGTGCCTGTGAACCAAAAACAACCCAGGCATAAGCCATCGGCGGGGGACCGAGGCGTTGTTCGGACAGCTCAATCAACCTGACCGTGAACGCGTCAGTGATGAGCGTGACCATACGACCGATCTGTTCAACATCTCTTCCAAGGCTGACCATGCGTTCAAATAACAACGGTAAACGCTGGCTTAACTCCAGCAACTCCTTTATCGAATCCATTTTGTAGATATCACGCACAATCCGTAGCGGGTGTTCAGATTGTGCGCGCAGAATATCGCCAGCAGTTACCAGGCCCACCGGTCGGCCTTCTTCCAAAACCGGCAAATGATGATAGTTTCGACGCATCATCAATAACAGGGCGGCGTCGATGTCTGCGTCCACCGAGACACTCTTGGGGTTGGCGGTCATCACCGTTTCGATTGCCAGACCCGGGTCCACACCTCCTGCAAGCACCCTCTCGCGTAAATCCTTGTCCGTGACGATCCCACTTAATTCACCGCCATTCATGACCAGCACGCTGGACACATTCTCGTCACTCATCCGTATGGCAGCTTCGTGAATGCTCGTATGGCCTTCAACCGCAACAGGATTCCGCTTCAAAAGATCCCGCACCTGCGTAACGCTGTGCTGCACCTTGGTCGCGGTCCTCAGCCGGGCATTGAGGTGACTGCCAAAGTACTCTCCTATAAAGGTGTTTTCATCACGCAGTTTTTTGAAATCCTCAGCGCTCATAAGCCACAAAAGGCAATCCTCTTCCGCTTCGGCGATGTAATCTTTCATCTCACCGTGGAAATAGATGTCATGCCCGAACAACTCGCTCTCGGAACGTTTATCCAGAAACTTATGCGACTCGTCAACCAGCCTCACTGCCCCTTTGCGGATGATGGCCAGCCCCGGCGGCGGCCGGGATGAAAGTATGGTTTTGCCCTGTGGGTAATAGGCCACTTCCAGTGTCCGAACGAGTTTTTGCAATTCCCCGGACTCGAGGTAATTGAAAGGTTGTACGGTACGCAGGAATTCTGCGATGAAGCTCGGGTCGTGGAATTTATTGGGCATTGGTAGAGTTTAATTCTTATTTGGTGTTGCGTCCTGAAATATGCACTTCATCGGGTGTTTTCATTTTCAGCCATCTGAATATCGGCACAAGAAAAAAGGGCCAGCACATGCTGACCCTTTTTCATTCACAGCTTTATATCAATGATCTCTCGCTGCTTTGCCCGCGCCCATGGGTACGCGAATGTCTTCCACCAGGTGCTGGATATGCTCCGGCGGGGGAGGCGTAATTTTGGAAACAACGTATGCGGAGGCGAAGTTAAGCATTGCCCCCACTGCACCGAATGCCTCGGGTGAAATGCCCATGAACCAGTTCTCCGGTGTATTGGCTGCCATCGCTGTTCCGGGAATAAAGAACCAGCCCTTGAACCAGAAGATATAAAGCAGCGTCGAGAACAGACCCGTCAGCATACCGACAATGGCGCCCTTGTCATCCATATTCTTGTTAAAGATACCCATCATCAGGGCCGGGAATATCGATGATGCCGCCAGGCCAAAGGCCAGGGCCACCACCTGGGCCGCAAATCCGGGCGGGTTCATCCCCAGGTATCCAGCCACCAGGATCGCGCCGGCCATTGCGAGACGAGAAGCCAGGAGTTCCTTCTTTTCCGATATGTTCGGTGCGACCAATCCCTTGATAACATCATGTGATACTGCTGTGGAGATTGCCAGTAACAAGCCGGCAGCTGTTGACAGCGCTGCGGCCAGCCCACCTGCTGCCACCAGGGCGATCACCCAGTTCGGCAGTTGGGCAATTTCCGGATTGGCCAGCACCATGATGTCGCGGTCGACCTTGACCATCTCGTTGCCTTTCCAGCCAAAGCTCGCGGCTTTTGCAGCAAAGTCCTCGTTATTGTCGTTGTAGTACTGAACACGACCATCACCATTCTTGTCTTCGAACTTCAACAGGCCGGTGACTTCCCAGTTCTTGAACCAATCAGGCCTTTCTGCATAAATCATGTTGCCATCAGCGGTACCAACCGGACCGGACTGGATGGTTTCCATCAGGTTCAAACGGGCCATCGCACCCACCGCAGGTGCGGTGGTATACAGGATAGCGATGAATACCAGCGCCCAACCGGCAGACGTACGTGCATCCGCGACCTTGGGTACCGTGAAGAAACGCATGATGACATGCGGCAGACCGGCCGTTCCGATCATCAACGACAGTGTCAGCAGGAACATGTTCAGCGACGACCACTTCTGGGCCGTAAAGGCAGCGAAACCCAGGTCTGTCACGATCATGTCCAATTTGTCGAGCAATGCCACACCCGAACCATCCGCCATACTGCTACCCAGCCCCAGCTGTGGAATAGGGTTACCCGTCAGGTTCAGGGCGATAAAGATGGCCGGCACGGTATAGGCAAATATCAACACACAGTACTGCGCAATCTGGGTATAGGTGATGCCTTTCATTCCGCCCATGACGGCATAAACAAACACGATTGCCATACCAACAGCAACACCGGTGTGAAAATCAACCTCCAGAAAACGTCCAAAAGCAACCCCCACGCCTTTCATCTGCCCGATAACGTACGTGATGGAAGCAACAATAAGACAGAGTACGGCCACCATGCGGGCGGCCTTGGAATAGTAGCGTTCGCCGATAAATTCCGAGACGGTGAACTTACCGAATTTACGTAAGTAGGGCGCCAGTAACAGGGCCAATAAAACGTAGCCACCCGTCCAACCCATCAGGTAGACCGATGCGTCGTAACCCAGAAATGCGATCAGACCAGCCATTGAAATAAATGACGCGGCGGACATCCAGTCAGCCGCTGTGGCCATACCGTTGGCAATAGGGTGTACCCCTGTACCCGCCACGTAAAATTCCTTGGTGGTTCCGGCCCTCGCCCAGATGGCGATACCAATATAAAGTGCAAAAGTGGCACCGACGACTAAAAAAGTTAGTGTTCTAAGATCCATTATTTATCTCCCTCAGTCTTCGTGCACGTTGAATTTTTTGTCAATTTTGTTCATGCGGTACGCATAGAAAAAAATCAGCACGACAAAGATATAAATGGACCCCTGTTGTGCAAACCAGAATCCCAGTTTGTAGCCGCCAATACTGATGGCATTTAACTGGTCGACCAGGATGATCCCGAATAGGTAGGACACAACAAACCAGATGCTCAGGCAAAATGCCACCAGCCTCAGGTTAGTTTTCCAGTAAGCTTGTCTGTTATTTTGATCACTCATGGGTAGCCTCTCTTCGATGGTAAATTCCCAATCGCTATGTTACGTTGAGAACACAAGCATAACGCTCCTACTTTAGTCGTAGTGAGCATACGGGCCACGGATTATCCGTGGTAAAACAACTAAGAAGCTTCACAGCATATGCTGAACCCCTGGAACCTAACCTTTATCGTTTTCGCCTATATGGGTCTGCTGTTCGCCATTGCTTGGTTTGGTGACAAACAACGGATCGGGCGCGATCATCCGAAATTCAAGGCCATCATCTACTCGCTTTCACTGGCGGTCTATTGCACCTCCTGGACCTTTTACGGAGCAGTGGGCAGCGCCGCCTCAACCGGTTGGGGATTTCTGCCAATCTACCTGGGACCGGTCCTGTTGATGCTTCTCGGCTTCGACGTCATCCGGCGTGTTGCGATGACCAGCAGGGAACAACGCATCACGTCCATCGCTGACTTCATTGCTTATCGTTACGGCCGCAGTCACACGATTGCCGTGCTGGTCACCTGTGCTGCAGTGATTGGTGCCGTGCCTTATATTGCACTGCAACTCAAGGGCATTACCACGGGTGTTGAAGTCATCATCAATGCCACAGGAGATGCCTCGATCCTGCCCGACAAACTGCCCTTGTACCTCGCATTGGTACTGGCCGTTTTTGCGATGATGTTTGGCACACGGAACATGGACGCCAGCGAACATCACCGGGGTTTGATGTGGGCCATCGCATTTGAATCGCTGGTTAAACTACTGGCGTTCATAGCCATTGGACTATTTGCAATCTTCGGGATTTTTGATGGTTTTGGCAGTGTCGCGCAAACCATGCGTGAGAACAGCGAGTACCAACAGTTATTCACCCCATGGAGGTTGCCGGAAGGGTTTGGAATCCAGATGGTACTGGCCATGGTGGCCATCCTGTGTCTGCCACGCCAGTTCCACGTCGCCATTGTTGAATACCGGGATAAAACCGACTTGCGTATGGCGCGCTGGATCTTTCCGGCCTACCTGTTAATATTCAGCGCACTCGTTATCCCCATTGCCCTGGCGGGTCTGACACAGTTCTCCGGTCAGGATGTCAACCCGGATTCCTATGTCCTGTCCCTGCCGCTTGCCCATGACCAATCCATGCTGACCGCACTGGCCTTTCTCGGTGGTTTTTCCGCAGCCACCGGTATGGTTATCGTATCAACGATTGCATTGGCCATCATGGTCAGCAACGACATCGTCATGCCATTACTTTTACGGAGTGGCGTGACCAGGACACGCAGCAGGCGCGACCTGCCAACAACGTTGTTGCGTGTGCGCAGGATATCGATCCTGATGCTGACCCTGGCGGCTTACGCCTACTATCGGGCTATCGAAGCCGGTGTACCGCTTGCCTCGATCGGCCTGCTGTCTTTTTCCGCAGCAGCACAATTCGCCCCGGCAATGTTGATTGGTATTTACTGGCAAAAAGCCAGCAGGACCGGTGCTATCTGGGGTCTTACCATTGGCGTCTCCACCTGGTTCGTCTGGTTGCTACTGCCTTCATTCAGCACAACAGGCCAGCTGACAGACCTGCTTGCCAGTCTTCCAACGATGAGCTTTAACCAGGGCGCGATGTATTCCTTATTGCTCAACGCATCGGCCATTGTCCTCGTCTCCCTGGTCAAGCCGGACAAGGAGACATCCTCTGTCTCTGATGTCAGTGTTGAGAGTGGTTTGATCACGCTGGGGGAGTTGGAAACGACCATCGGTCGTTTTCTGGGTATGAGAAAAACCCGCCGATCATTGTCCACACACCTTGGTTTGAAGGAGTTACAACCGGGTTCGCTGGCGACACCTGAAACTATCCAGTTTGGTGAGCGCTTGCTGGCCGGCTCGATTGGCTCCGCCTCGGCAAGGACGGTACTGACCACCGCCCTTCATCACAGGGGCCTGGGGCCCGAAGCCGTCATGGAACTGCTGGATCGCACATCTCAGGCTGTCCAGTTCAACCGTGAACTGCTTGAATCCACACTGGACAACATGACCCAGGGTGTCAGTGTTGTTGACCAGGGTTTGTGCCTGGTGGGCTGGAACCGTCGTTACGTGGAAATGATGGACTACCCGAAAGGCACACTTTACATCGGAAAACCGATTCAAGAGTTGATTCAGTTGAATGCAGAAAGAGGACTCATCAGTGATCAAAAGGCAGATATTTTAAAACGTCTGCATTATCTGCGTGATGGCAAGGAGTATCGTAACGAGCGTCCCTGGCTGGGTGACACAGTCCTTGAAATTCGCGGCAATCCCATGCGCGGCGGTGGTTATGTCACCACCTACAGCGACATCACACATTTCAAGGATATCGAACATGAACTGCAGTTGATCAATGAGACCCTGGAACAACGTGTACAACAACGAACCTCCGAACTCAGGCAGGCCAATAAAGAACTTGAGGAAGCAAGACTGGTGGCAGAGGAAGCTAACCGCAGCAAAACCCGGTTCCTGGCGGCCGCCAGCCACGACCTGTTACAACCCATGAATGCCGCAAGCCTTTTTGTTTCCATTTTGCGCCAGCAACAGGAAGGTACTGATGATGAGCAGTCCCGGTTGGTTAAACGGATCGATCGCAGTCTCAGGGCGTCTGAGCAGCTGTTGAGTGCGTTGCTGGATATTTCCAAGTTGGATTCAGGTATGTACGAACCTGTTCCAGAAGCCATATCCTTAGCCGATCTTTTTGAGCAACTCAGGAGACGTTTCAAGGCCCTTGCCGGTAATCGGGACCTCCTTCTGCGCGTTCACCCGACAAAACGGGTGATTTTCAGTGACAGAGATCTGTTATACCGGATTCTGCAAAACTTTCTCGCCAACGCAATCAACTACACAGAAACCGGCGGCGTCCTGCTCGGTTGTCGCTTACGGGGCGAGCGCTTAAAGATCAGTGTTTGGGATACCGGTGTTGGCATAGAAAATTCGGAAGTAAAAGCCATATTTCAGGAGTTTCACCGCCTGGATTATGCCCTGCGTCAGGATGAGAAAGGCCTGGGCCTGGGCCTTGCAATCTGTCAACGTATTGCACGGATGCTGGGGCACGAAATTGATGTCAGTTCAAAACCCGGGCACGGAAGTTGTTTTTCCGTGTACGTTCCACTGGCCAGCGAAATCGATACACAGCATGCGGTCAGCCCGGTGGCTCCCAATGTTGAAATCTCCGGTCTTAAGAACCTGGTGGTATTGTGCGTCGATAACGAACCGGACATACTCGAGGCGATGAATATGCTTCTGGATCGTTGGGGATGTCCTTCCGTCATGCTGGCCGAAACGCAGGCGCAAGCGGCACAACAAGTGCTTTTGCATGGTACACCTGATATCGTACTGGTTGACTATCACCTCAACGATCAAAGTCATGGTTTGCAGGTTATGCAGCACCTGGATGGTATTCTTGCGACCCGGTTACCGGCGATTGTCATAACCGCTGACCGCTCCGTTCAACTCGAAGAAGAAGTCAGGGCAATGGGTTATGGACTGTTGCGCAAGCCCATAAGGCCAGCAGCACTTAGGGCACTGATGACCAACATGTTGAAAACAAAAAATTAATTTGCCTATGAATCAGGCGTGGAGACGTGCAACTTACTCGCGGCCAGAACAGCCTGGGTCCGATTGTTAACACCGAGCTTGTTCATGATCGCGGTGACATGTGCTTTGACCGTAGCCTCTGAAATACCCATGTCGTAGGCGATCTGTTTGTTCAGCAGACCTTGTGACACCATCATCAACACCTTAAATTGTTGTGGTGTCAGCTGGGCCATGCGCTCAGCGAGGGCAATCTCGGAAATATTATTACCGGGCAGGTTGGACTGCTCAGATTCGGGTGCCCAGATTTCCCCCATCAGGATGTCCCCGATTGCACTTGTAATAGTCTTGATATCGGATGATTTGGGGATAAATCCCGCTGCGCCATGGTCCAGTGCCCGTTGGATCACCACTGGATCTTCGTTGGCTGAAATGATCACAACCGGAACACTGGGGTAACGTTTACAAAGGTAAACCAAGCCTGCAAATCCACTGACACCCGGCATGTGCAAATCGAGTAAAACCAGGTCAACATCCGGGTTTTTGTCCACCAGTTCCTGCAAGGTTTCAAATGAACTGGCTTCAAGAAACGTCGTTTCACCCTGGCTTTCCTGCATGGCTTCCTTGATGGCAGAACGGAATAACGGGTGATCATCAGCAACGATCACCGTTTCAGCTTGCAGGGCTATCAGTCGATTTGCCATCAGCGGCGTCTTCTGTCCAAGAGTTTCTCAGGAGGATAACCGACTCCCGCCACTTTCGAAATAGCCAATCGCCATCATTAGACCAAAGACTAATACACGCTCGCAATGAAGTCTCGCATCATGCCCATGCATACACATCAAACTGGAGAGGCTATCATGGCCAAAAAATCACTAAGGAAACTCCTACTAAGTCTGACAGTTACGACAGTTCTTACCATGAGTTGGTCGGGAAGTGTTGTTGCAGACGACGATAGGGTGGAAGCGCTAGAAGCACGTATTGCAGAACTTGAGAGTCTTGTGCACCAACTTCTACAAAGCCAGCCGACCCCGGCAGCGAACGATGCTGTGGTTGAAGCAAAAGCCGAACAGGCCGCCGAGGCCAAGGTTATGGCCATGCTGGGCGAGCATGAGAAAGAGACCGCTGAAAAAGTCCACAAGCATAGTTTCAAATTTGGTGGATTTGTCAAACTGGATGCAATGTACACGGACTACAGCAGTGGGTCCTATTCCGGTGCAGGCCGGGATTTTTATATCCCTGGTACGATCCCGGTGGGTGATGGGAGCGGAGAGAGCTACCTTGATTTCCATGTCAAGGAATCCCGGATCAACTTCAAATCAACCCATAACCTGGATAATGGTGCCACGATTGGTACATTTCTTGAAATGGACTTTCACTTAACTCCCGGTGGTAATGAACGTGTTTCCAATTCGTTCAACCCACGTATCAGACACGCCTTTGTCACTTATAATAAATGGCTGGTTGGTCAGACCTGGATGACCTTTTTCAATGTTGGCGCATTGCCTGAAAACCTCGATTTTGTCGGCCCGGCAGAATCCACAATATTCGGACGTCAACCCATGGTCCGTTATACCAACGGGGCGTGGCAGATTGCTGCTGAGAACCCGGAAACAACCATCACACCTTATGGTGGCGGTGGTCGGATCGTGGCAGATGACAACCAGGTACCAGATCTTGTCGTGCGCTACAACCTGAAACGCGACTGGGGAACAATGACTGTAGCAGGTCTGTATCGTGAACTCGCCTATGACAATAACGCGGGTATCAATGACTCTGCCTCGGGCTACGGCATAAGCCTGTCCGGCAAATTCCTGTTTGGTAATAAGGATGACCTACGCTGGATGGTCAGCACCGGCAGTGGCATGGGACGTTACATCGGACTGAACACTGCCAATGGTGCGGTACTGGATATGGACGGCAATCTGCATGCCATTGACTCAACGGGTGCCTTCCTTTCATACCGCCATCTCTGGAATGACAAATGGCGCAGCAACCTGACATATGGCTATCTCGCAGTGGACAACGATACTGCCCTGACGGGTACGAGCGTGACAAAGAATGCCTCCAGTTGGCATGTCAATATGATCTACAGCCCACAACCCAAACTCGACTTTGGCATAGAGCTTCTGTTGGCTGATCGTGAAATAGAAAGTGGTGCTGACGGTGATATGACACGCGTCCAGTTCTCGGCAAAATACGCTTACTGATTATTGGCAAGAGCCGGTCACCCCACTGGTCATCATTTTCAAAACGGACCTGTAAAAGGGTCCGTTTTTTTTGTGCGCTGTAAAACTCTTCAAAAAGAGCATAGGGGGGGGGGGGGGGGGGGGCCGGGGGGGTGAGGCGGGGGGGGGGTGGGGGTGGGGGGGGGGGGGGGCCGGGGGGGGGGGGGGTGGGG
>Ga0316201_10001890_pt1 | contig 14571 bp, 9 predicted proteins | sample CS6wburrow_MG_FD_204516 | JGI IMG/M metagenome (GOLD analysis project Ga0316201, IMG submission 204516) | Coastal sediment microbial communities from Delaware Bay, Delaware, United States - CS-6 worm burrow | ecosystem: Environmental > Aquatic > Marine > Coastal > Sediment | place: USA: Delaware... | reverse complement strand
ATTTCTGCTCGACCTGCTGGTTCACCGTGTGCCACCGGGTGTGGATCAGGCGGCCTATGTCAAGGCTGCATTTCTTGCCGATATCGCCAGGGGCAATGCAGCGTGTGATCTGATCGATCGAGTCCGTGCAACCGAATTACTCGGCACCATGCTGGGCGGCTATAACATTCAGCCGTTAATTGAACTGCTGGAATACGCCGAAACCGCGGATGCTGCGGCGAAGGCGCTTTCGCACACGCTGCTGATTTACGATGCTTTCCACGATGTGGCTGATAAGGCGAAGACCAATGCGGCTGCTGCCAGCGTACTGCGTTCCTGGGCGGATGCCGAATGGTTTACTTCGAAACCTGAACTTGCAAAAGAAATTACCGTGACGGTGTACAAGGTGCCGGGTGAAACCAACACCGATGATTTATCACCCGCGACTGAAGCCTGGAGCCGTCCCGATATTCCACTGCACGCCAAATCCATGCTGGTGAGCAAGATGCCCGTAGAAAAGGGAATGGGGCCACTGGAAACTATCGCGGAATTAAAAAAGAAAGGTCACCCGGTTGCCTACGTGGGTGACGTGGTGGGTACCGGTTCATCGCGCAAGTCTGCAATCAATTCGGTGCTGTGGCATATGGGGGTTGAAATTCCTTACGTTCCCAACAAGCACGAAGGCGGTGTTGTACTCGGCAACAAGATCGCGCCGATTTTTTTCAACACTGCGGAGGATTCCGGTGCCTTACCCATCGAATGTGATGTATCAGGCATGGAAACCGGTGATGTGATTACGATTCGCCCATACGACGGTGTAATCACTAATGAAGCCGGCAAAGAGCTCTGCAGCTTCACGCTTTCACCCACGACTATGCCGGATGAAGTGCGTGCAAATGGCCGCATTCCTTTGATCATTGGTCGCGGTCTGACTGACCGTGCACGCGAGTACCTGGGCGAAGCGCATTCCGAGGTTTTTCTGCGCCCGGCGACAGGCGCAGACACCGGTAAAGGCTACACCCTGGCGCAGAAAATTGTCGGCAAGGCCTGCGGCGTTGCAGGTGTGCGCCCGGGCACATATTGCGAACCGCGCATGACCACGGTGGGTTCACAGGACACCACCGGCGCGATGACCCGCGACGAACTCAAAGAACTCGCCTGCCTGGGGTTTTCCGCCGACCTGGTGATGCAGAGTTTCTGCCACACCGCGGCGTATCCCAAGCCGGTGGATATCAAGTTGCAGCATGAACTGCCTGATTTCATGCAAACCCGCAGCGGTGTTTCGCTGCGCCCCGGCGACGGTATTATTCATTCCTGGCTGAACCGCATGATCCTGCCTGACACCGTCGGTACCGGCGGTGATTCGCACACCCGTTTCCCGATGGGGATCAGTTTTCCTGCCGGTTCCGGGCTGGTGGCATTCGCCGCTGCGCTGGGAGTGATGCCACTCGATATGCCCGAGTCAGTACTGGTGCGCTTCAAGGGCGAGATGCAACCCGGCATTACCCTGCGTGACCTGGTCAATGCCATACCGTATGTGGCCATTCAGAAAGGCCTGCTCACGGTCGAGAAAAAAGGCAAGAAAAATATCTTCAACGGACGTGTACTGGAAATCGAGGGCCTGCCGGATCTTAAACTCGAGCAGGCATTTGAATTTGCCGATGCCTCGGCCGAGCGTTCTGCCAATGGTTGCACCGTGCGTCTTGGTAAAGCACCGATTATCGAATACCTGAATTCAAACATGACCCTGCTGAAATCGATGATTTCGAAAGGCTACGGTGATCGCAAAACGATTGAGCGTCGCATCATCGCAATGCAGGACTGGCTGGCCAACCCGCAATTGCTCGAACCCGATGCCGATGCTGAATACGCCGAAATTATCGAAATCGACCTGGCCGATATCAAGGAACCCCTGCTCGCATGTCCGAACGATCCTGACGATATCAAACCCCTGTCAGCCGTTGCCGGTGAAAAAGTCGACGAGGTATTCATCGGGTCGTGCATGACCAATATTGGCCATTATCGTGCAGCCGGAAAAGTGCTCGAAGGCAAACTCAATGTACCGACACGCTTATGGATTGCGCCGCCGACACGCATGGATGAGTTCCAGCTGAAAGAAGAAGGTTATTACAATATTTTCGGCAAGGCCGGTGCGCGTCTTGAAATGCCTGGCTGTTCTTTGTGCATGGGTAACCAGGCGCGGGTTGCCGACGGTGCTACCGTGCTGTCAACCTCGACACGCAACTTTCCCAACAGGCTCGGCAAAGGCGCCAATGTATACCTCGCCTCGGCGGAACTGAGCGCGGTGACTTCGGTGCTGGGCTATATTCCGACAGTGGCCGAATACATGGATCACATCAAGTCGCTGGCACCCATGGCGGACGAGTTGTATCGTTATCTGAACTTCGACCAGATCCAGGATTACCAGGAAATGGCGAACACTGTTGAAGTTTCGTTAAGTTGAGTGCAAGCCTGAACGTATAGCCTATGAACTCACTGATCTACATAGCCTGCGGGGGTGCAGTAGGCGCCGTGTTGCGTTACGGCGCATCACTCGGTGTGTATTCAGTGATGGGACGGGGTTTTCCGTATGGGACATTGTTCGTCAATGTCAGCGGTTCGTTGCTGATGGGCTTTCTCAGTGTCATCCTGCTCGATCGTTTCAATATCGGCCCGGAATGGCGCGCGGCAATACTGGTGGGCTTACTCGGGTCGTTTACCACGTTCTCGACTTTTTCAATCGAAACACTCAATCTACTGGAGCAGGGTGATATCACGCGCGCAATACTCAACATGGCATTAAGCGTTGCAGTGTGTTTGCTGGCAGTATGGTTTGGGGTAATCCTCGGGAGACAGTTATGAAAGTCATGGTTGCCAGAATTTATGTTACTGAATCCGATCACATCCATACAAAAATTTTCCAGCGTTTGCACGATGAACACAAGGTAGAAGGTGTCACCATGTTTCGCGGAATTTCCGGGTTTGGCCGTTCGGGCAAAATGCATTCATCTACCCTGATCGACCTGGCGTTCGATTTGCCGGTGATTATCGAATTTTTTGACGAGGTCGAGAAAGTTGCCGCGGCGCTAGAGTCTTTGCAGGACCTGGTACCGCCCAAACATGTCATCACTTTCCTGGCAGAATTTAACTAAACATACAAACAAAAAAACTAACCCAGTCCTATGATTGATCCCAGACTTATACGTGCAGACATCGCCGATGTGGCAACACAACTTTCCCGTCGTGGTTATAGCCTCGATACGGCTACGCTCGAATCGCTTGAGACCGGCCGCAAGGCTTACCAGGTTGAAACCGAGGCGCTGCAAAACGAACGCAACACTAAATCAAAAAGCATCGGCAAGGCCAAGGCCGCGGGTGAAGACATCAAGCCATTACTGGCGGAAGTTGCCGGGCTGGGCGACAAGCTCGATCAGGCCAAGCAGGCGCTGCAGGATGTGCAGCAACAGATGGATGACATCCTGCTGGGGGTTCCCAACCTGCCACACGAATCTGTGCCGTCCGGCAAGGATGAAAATGATAATGTCGAAATACGCCGCTGGGGTGAACCGCGGGCGTTTGATTTTGAGGTGCGTGATCATGTCGATCTGGGTGCGCAGCAGAGCTGGCTCGATTTTGATACCGCGAGCAAGCTCACCGGTTCACGCTTCGTGGTGCTACATAGCCAGATGGCAAAACTGCATCGCGCACTGATCCAGTTCATGCTCGATCTGCATACAGAGCAACACGGTTATGAAGAAGTCTACGTACCGTACATCGTCAATCGCGACAGCCTGCGCGGCACCGGCCAGCTACCCAAGTTTGAAGAAGAACTGTTCTGTGTCGATAATGAGCAGGGCTATTATCTTATACCCACCGCAGAAGTACCGGTCACCAACCTGGTGCGCGATGTGATAGTTGATGCGCAGCAGTTACCGCTCAAGTTTGCCTGCCACACACCGTGTTTTCGTTCCGAGGCCGGTTCGTATGGCAAGGACACGCGGGGCATGATTCGCCAGCACCAGTTTGAAAAAATCGAACTGGTGCAGCTGGTCAGGCCGCAGGATGCCTGGGATGCACTCGAAGCTCTGACTGCAAATGCAGAAACCGTGTTACAAAAACTTGAACTGCCGTATCGCGTGATGGCATTGTGTTCGGGTGATATGGGTTTTTCATCGGCAAAAACCTACGACCTGGAAGTCTGGTTGCCGGGCCAGCAGGCGTACCGTGAAATTTCATCCTGCAGCTGCTTTACCGATTTCCAGGCGCGACGCATGCAGGCGCGCTGGCGCAATCCAGACACCGGCAAGCCCGAACTGCTCAACACCCTCAACGGCTCAGCGCTTGCAGTGGGCAGAACCCTGGTTGCGGTGATCGAAAACTACCAGCAGGCCGATGGCAGTATTGCCGTGCCCGAAGTGCTGCAGCCTTACATGGGTGGTGTTGAGCGCTTGCAGGCTTAACTTCAAAAAACAAACAATTTGCCACAGAGGGCACAGAGAACACAGAGAAAGTAAAACTAAGGCGAGTTTACTAATGTGTGTAATCGGTGAGTTACTAAATGATTCATACTATGATCAATTATGATTCAAACGTTTTTACCTCTGTGCCCTCTGTGGCTAAAGTTTTTATAAGCCTTTCATGACACCCCGGTACAACAGGCTCTATTCCGCGGCCAGTGTTGCGCAACTCGACCGTATTGCCATTGATGAATTTAAAATCCCGGGCTACACGCTCATGCGTCGAGCCGGGCAGGCTGCGTTCGACTGTTTGCTGGACTGTTTTCCAGAAGCAAACAAAATTTTGGTGGTCTGCGGTGCAGGTAACAATGCCGGAGATGGTTATGTAATTGCACGGCTCGCCCACGCGCATGGACTTGATGTCAGCGTGGTGAGCATGGTGGACACGACGAAACTGACAGGTGCTGCGCGGCAGGCGTGTGATCACTGGCTCGAAGTTGGCGAGGTGAAACCGGCCGCGCTGATGGAGCCGGGTGCTGCCGATGTCATAGTCGATGCACTGCTGGGTACCGGGCTGGCACGAGATGTCAGCGCAGAATGGTGTGCAACAATAGAAAGCATGAATGCATCAATGGCCCCGGTACTGGCAGTCGATATTCCGTCAGGCCTGAATGCAGACAGCGGTGCGATTGCTGGCTGCGCGGTACGCGCGGATGCCACGATAGCGTTTATTGGCCTGAAAAAAGGCCTGTTTACCGCGAATGGCCGTGAGTGCTGCGGTGAAATATTCTTTGATGATCTCGCAGTACCCGTCGATGTGTATGACTCTGTACAACACGATGCGGTGTTGCTCGATGAAACCTCATGTAGCTGGCCAGTACGTTCGCATGCTTCGCACAAAGGTGTTTTCGGGCATGCGCTGGTGGTGGGTGGGAATCATGGTATGCCGGGGGCGGCCATTCTTGCGGGCAGGGCCGCGTTACGTTCCGGTGCCGGCAAGGTCAGTGTGATTACGCGTTCCGATCATGTGAATGCCGTGGTTGCCGCGTGCCCGGAACTGATGGTGCACGCGAGCGCGAGTGGTGATATCGACGAACATTTACTCGAAACTGTGACCCATATCGCGATCGGTCCGGGCCTGGGACAGGATGGCTGGGCACAACGTCTATTGATGCAGGTGTTGCGCGCGGCTAAACCCCTGGTGCTCGATGCCGATGCGCTCAGCCTGATGGCATCGAAGCAACTCGATTTTCCGGCACACTGTATTATTACGCCACATCCCGGCGAAGCGGCGCGCCTGTTGTCATTAACCGCGACTGACATTCAGCGTGATCGATTTGCCGCAGTCGCGCGATTGCAAAAGCAGTCCGCTGCCGTGGTGGTCTTAAAAGGCTCGGGCACACTGGTTGCCGATGCACAGCAGTGTTATGTCTGCCCGTTCGGTAATCCTGCCATGGCCTCCGCCGGTATGGGTGATGTACTCACCGGCATGACAGTGGCCTTACTCGCACAGGGCTTAGCCTTGTCCGATGCAGCGACCACCGCGGTGTGTCAGCACGCGCTCGCGGCCGACCGACTGGTGGATGCCGGCCAGCGCGTGGTGCTCGCCGGCGACGTGATTGATGCGCTTCGCTAATGTTACGCCACGAACTATATTTAGCGGATGAGCGTGCGCTCGAAGCGCTGGCCGCACAACTTGCCAGGGCATGGCTGGCCAGTGCAGATGCCGGGCTGGTGGTGTTGCTGCACGGCAACCTGGGCGCAGGCAAGACAACATTTGCGCGCGGTTTTTTACACGGTGCAGGGCACACTGGCGTAGTCAAAAGCCCAACCTATACCCTGGTCGAACCCTATCAGCTGGAAACCGGCAGGCGGGTATATCACTTCGATCTGTATCGTCTCGCCGATGGCGAAGAGCTGGAATTCACCGGTGCGCGCGACTACTTCGACGCTGACTCAGCGTGCCTGGTGGAATGGCCTGAAAAAGCCACCGGTTACCTGCCGCAGGCGGATATTGAGTGCCTGATCGAGGTGGTGAAATCCGGCCGTGTGCTCAGTCTGAGTTCAGTCACCGAGCGAGGAAAGGCTTTGATGAGGCAGGCACTTGGTGATGATTTACTGTAGGTAAGTATTGTATCTATATAAAATATATTAAAAAATTACTTGCAATATTTTCAAAACTGACCAAACTAGTCTTACCTTACTAACATTGCGATGAGACTATTCAGCAAGCCATGAAGAAATATCGTCGACAATTTCTGAAACAACTCGCCGGCCTTGGTGGCATGGCCGGTGCTGCCGGCCTGCCAACGCTTGCGCACGCCAAAGCGGCAGTCAAGATTAAAGATATCCGCCTGTCCAAAAATGAAGGCTACGTGCGGCTGGTATTTGATCTGTCGGGCAATGTTGACCATTCATTATTCAGCCTGCACAGCCCCGAGCGCATCGTGCTCGATCTTAAAAATACCGATATGAACCATGGCATGGTCGACCGCGTGCCTGCCAATCACCTGATCCGTGGTATTCGCAGCGGGGTGCGTAATGGTGATGATTTGCGCGTGGTCTTCGACCTCGGTCAAAAAATAACGCCGCGAAGTTTTGTGCTCAGCCCGTCTGCAAGCAATGGGCATCGCCTGGTGCTGGATTTACACGAACAAGAAAAGGCGCATGCAAAGTCGTCTAAAACTGCGAAGAAGAAAGATCTGCGCAATGTGATTATTGCGATTGACGCCGGCCACGGCGGCAAAGACCCCGGTGCCACAGGTAAAAATGGCACCCGTGAAAAAGTAATTACCCTGCAAATAGCCCGCAAGCTGCAAAAAGTCATCGATGCACAACCCGGCATGCAGGCCGTGCTGACGCGTACCGGCGACCGCTTTATGCGCCTACGTGACCGTATTGCCAAGGCGCGTGACAATAATGCCGACATGATGATTTCGCTGCACGCGGATTCATTCCCCGACCCGCGTGCGCGCGGTTCTTCGATATACGCGCTCTCTGTCGACGGCGCAACTTCGGAAACTGCACGCCTGCTGGCGGAAAACGAAAACGCCAGTGACCTGTTGTTCGGCGATGTTTCACTGGCGGTAGAAGATGCCATGGTGAAAGAAGTGTTGTTTGATCTGTCACTCACCGGCACCATTGAATCCAGCCTCGATATTGGCAGTGAAGTTCTCGGCCAGGTCGGCAGTGTTAATAAAATTCACCGCAAGGCAGTGCAGCAGGCGTCATTTGCTGTGCTCAAGGCACCTAATATTCCCGCGGTATTACTGGAAACCGCTTTTATTTCCAACCCGCGCGAGGAGCGAAACCTGAAGAGTTCAGCGCACCAGAAAAAAATGGCCCAGGCCATTTCTCGCGGCATCAATAACTACTTTGCCAGAAAAGCGCCACCGGGTACCTGGTTGTCAGAATCAGCCAGTGAGTACAAGGTAAAAGGTGGTGATACGCTGGGCAATATCGCCAGCAAGTTCAATACAAGTGTTTCAAAATTACGCGCACGCAATGCGTTGTACTCAGATAACCTGGACGCAGGCCAGGTCATAAAAATACCGGTGAGTTAATAACTACAATAATCAGACTCACTCTACCTGCTTAATGGCCCGATTTCGGGCCATTTTTTTTGCAAAAATGTGAATTATTGCAAAAAAATACACTGCCATTATTTCGACAGACATGCTCTGCATTTCGAGGTATTAGCCGCTTTATTATCAAATTTGACAGCTTGAGAAGCGCCCGGCAGTGATAAACAGGGGACAAACGGTGGTGTTATAGCGACGACCTGTTAAGAACTGATCCAGTTCCAGAATTGAATGATTCCAATTGTCAGCATTTCAACAAAATTAGTTCAAAATGGCAGATAAATAATCCTTGTCTGCGTCTGAATTCACTTTGCTTTTCATTTAGTTAGGGTCTATTAGTAGTACATCGGAAATGTAAAAAAATGTAAACCCGCACACGCTGTTGCGGGCACTTTGTTTGAATCATAACGGGTGATTCAAAAACCTGAGTGCCCACTACGGAGTCGGCGGGTCGTGTGCATTCCAGATTATAAAAACATGACTGCAGGCGCGACAGTACCTCCGGTGTTCACAGGATAAAATTTAATGAGCAGTATCAGCACTATAACGAGCTATTCAAAACTACGCGGGATCGGACAAGCCGCGCAGATAGCTGTCGTTTTGCGTGCTGCTATGCCTTCATCGGCCGCGGTTGAGAAAAACTTTAGGGTTTTTTCAATTATTTTTTTATTGCTGTCGATTCTGCTGCTCATCGTACCGGCACGTGTATTTGCACTCGCTGGCGATACCATCAGCAATATAGCCACGATCGATTATGTGATTGGTGGTTTTGCCCGGACACAGGAGTCGTCGCCCACCGGCAATATCGTCCCGGGTGCTGGAAATGGAACACCAACTACTTTCCTCGAAGACCGTGTAATCAACTTTACCGTCAGCTCATTAAACGCCACGGCGGTGCCAGTGACCTCTGGCCAGGCCAATGTGTTTGCGAGCTTTAGCCTGAGCAATAACAGTAACGGTACGCTCGACTTCCTCCTGACTGGACTCAACACTGCGACCAATCCCTACGGCGCGCCAGCAGATTCGATCGATCCATTGCCACCTTTGAGAGTATTTGTTGAAAACGGACTGACTGCTGGATATCTGCCGGGCGATGATACCGCCGTGTTCGTTGATGAACTCGCGCCGCTGGCAACAGTAACCATTTACGTGGTCGCCGATATGCCAGTCGCTGCGCCGGGGGATGTTGCCGCGATCACGCTGGTCGCACAGGCTGCCAGTGCAGGTGCAGCAGGTGAAGGCACCGCGATTACCAATGACACTAACAATCGTATCAGCCCCGCAGGCACTTACAGCAATGGCGGCACCAGTGTGGTTGCAGGTACGCCAGTTAATGTCGCGGACACGCTGGGTGAAGAAACGGTGTTCAACGATCCTGCAGGTGCAGCAGTCGAAGATGTTGACAGCAGCGGCGTCGTGCAGGATAGCGCCGGCAACGGACAGCATTCAGACAGCAGTGCATTCCAGGTGCAGGCATCGCCAGTGACAATTAATAAAACCGTGAGCGTTATCGATACGCTCGGCGGCACAGATCCACATCCGGGTGCCATCCTGCGCTACCAGCTGGATGTGGTCATCAGCGGCACCATCAATATTAATAACCTTGTTATTACCGACACTATTCCGGCAAATACCACGTATGTGCCGAACAGCATTGTACTCAACAGCGTGCCGCAAACCGATGCGGCATTTGGGGTCGATGCGATTGATTACGCTGAATTCAACGGTGCTGATGTCATCGCTGATTTAAGCCAGGGGGGTGTAGTGGCGGTTACTCCAGGCACACCGAACATAATTATTTTTGATGTCACGATTGATTGAGGAAAAAAAATGAAAAATCTAAAACCGAGTATTTTGTTTTTTGTATCACTGCTAACGCTGGGCGTGTTTTCGTCATCGGCGAGTGCGGATGACGAGGTGATCAAGTTCACCAACGTCGCCATGAAGCAGGTGGTGAAAATAGATGCCAAAGGTGAAAAGACCATCGAGTACGTGGAACCGAAAACCGCGATTCCCGGCGATATCATTCGTTATGACATTGGCTTCGAAAACATCAGTGACCAGGAAGTATCGAACATCGTGGTGAATAACCCGATACCCAATAACTCGAAATACCGCGATAAAAGCGCCGAAGGCCAGGATACCGACATCAGCTTTTCGGTTGACGGTACTACATTCGCCGAGCCAGCCAGGCTGATGTTGAAAGATAACACTGGCAAGACCAGGCTGGCCACCGCAGCACAATACAAGCATATCCGCTGGGTATACAAAAACCCCCTGCCGCCGGGCGCGAAAAGCACGGTGAGCTTTATGACCGAAATTAAAAAACCAGGTGATGACTAATGAACATATTCAAACACAGAATCAGTGACGGTAAAGGGCCCTTCTTGTCAGGGCCGTTGCCCGTTTTTGGTGACCATAAAAATCTTTATGGAAAAAATCGCGATGGCCCGCCGACATTTCACCGGCGAGGTGATTCCGTAGCGATTGCGGATTCACCGGGTGGCACAGGCCCGCCGGATTGTACCGGGCCACCACAGAATACGGGAGTATTCAAGGGAGCGGATCCTCCTGAAAAAAATGTGAACAATCAACATCATTCCAGAACTGGAATTAATAACAACATAACCTCAAAAGAGGAAAACAAGATGATAAGCATGAATACAAAAAGACTGCTTGCTCTTGCGTTTACCAGCTGCCTGGCAGCCATGTATTCGCAAACGGCGAGCGCTGTGGCTGGTGATGTCATCAGTAACACAGCAACCATGAGTTACAGCGTCGGTGGTGTGGCGCAGGCAGACGAAGTTGATTCTGTGAATTTCACAGAAGACCGCGTGATTAACTTCACCGTGGCTGAACCTGCTGGCACCATCGGTACTGTTTCGGCAGCGTCAACGGGTACTGGCGGTGTGACATATGAAGTTACCAACAACAGTAATGCTGTACTGGACTTCTCCTTGACAGTGGTCCAGGCCGCAGTTGATAACTTCGATGTCCTTGGTCCGTTTTCATTCTTCCTGGAAGATGGTACTACGCCTGGTTACCAGGCAACGGAAGATACAGTTGGCGTGACCTTTCTGGATGATGTGGCCATTGGTGGTTCTGTCATCGTCCATGTAGTCGGCACCATGCCGGCACAGGCTGATGGTGATGTGGCAATCGTTACGCTCGTCGCCCAGGCCGCAGAAAGTGCTGGTGCACCAGGCGCGGATATTACCAATGATGATAACGGTAATATCAGTCCCGGCGGCACAGCATCGGATACTGCGGATAACGCGGGTGCGATGGACACAGTGTTCAACGATGCTGCTGGTACCTTCGATAGCACAGGTGCTGCTGACAGTGCAAGAAACGGTCAGCATTCTGCTGATGACTCGTTCACAATCGTAGCAGCGCAATTGACCGTTACCAAAACATCGAGTGCGCTTTGGGATCCGGTAAATGAGGACAGTAATCCCAAGTCGCTTCCTGGCGGGTATGTGCAGTACACCATTGCGGTTGCTAATAATGCTGCTGCAACTGGTTCTGCTGATCTGACCACACTGGTTGATGACCTGCCAGTAACGCTGGACCTGGACCCCGATCTGATTGATGGTGTTGGTGCTACACCGGCCCCGACCAATGCAGTGGGGGATGGTGTTCGTATCCAGGTCCTTGGTTCAACACGTGCGGTTACAGATATTTTCTGTACCGGTGCAGCGGATCCTGATGGTTGTTCATATTCAGTTGGACCGGGTGGGATCATTAGCGTTGACCTCGCAACCGAGTTGGTGGTTGACGCAGTTAATGGCTACACCGCGGGTGAGCTGAAACCGGGAGAAACTGTCAATGTTACGTTCAACGTAATCGTGCAGTAAGCAAGGACGCAGTGACAACCGTGTTTAACATGTTGTACAAATTGCAGGCCTGCTTCGGTGTAATCACCGAAGCCGCGGCCTGTGTTTGTGCGCGTGTTAAACCGATTGTCATGCGGTTTAACAAGACTGGTTATGTCGTCGAGTGCGGCACAACCCGTCTTCCACTGCCCGTGCCTGCGCGCGGTCAGTGGAAGACGATTAAACTCATGCTGGTGAGTGCGTTGATGCTGTTGACTGCATCCAACGCATTCGCGTTAACGCCTCCGGGTACGCTGATCAGCAATACTGCAAGCGCCAGTTATGACCTCGGCGGTCCGGTGGTGAATATCAACAGTAATACTTCAACGGTCGTGAGCACGATCATAAAGACAGCTTCATCAATCCAGCTGTACCAGTATGCCCCCGTGGGTCCTGGTGCAATTACTGAAGCAGTACCGACACAATATGCAAGCTCGGGTCCGCCGGGGGCAGGCTATGTAGTTTCGCCCGATCCGAATGTGACAGTGCCGGGTACGGGGATAGTCACACTGGACCCGAATACGGCGCTCGATCTGAATCTTGCCACCGGCTTTCACACCGGCGATGCAGTCTTCATCGTTGTTACTGACCTTGACCAGAACCTTGATCCGCTGACACAGGAAAGCATTGTCGTTGTGGTCACCAGTTCATCCGGGGATCGTGAAGAACTCATCTTAATTGAGACCGATGTGAACACCGGCATATTCATCGGTTACGTCCAGTCAGGTGGAAATGCTGTCGCAAGTTATGATGGTGAAATCAGCCTCGGCGAGAACGCGACCGTATCGGTGACCTATACCGATCAGTATGACGCTGCAGATACCACCAGCCTGTCGCAGCTATCTGACCCCTACGGTATTGTATTTAACAGCGCCAGCGGTGATCCGATCGATGGTGTTACCGTGAGTATTCTGGATGCCCTGGGTAATCCTGCCACGGTATACGGCGATGACGGTGTCAGTATTTATCCCAGCGTGGTGGTGTCCGGCAGCAATGCGACTGATAGCGGCGGTACTGTGTATGCCTTCCCGCCGGGCGGATATCGCTTCCCGTTACTGGTGCCGGGTGATTACCAGATAGTGCTCACCGTGCCTGCAGGTTTCCAGGCGCCGTCACTCGCAGCGATTGCTGATTTGCAGGTATTACCGGGCGCGCCGTTCGCGCTGGATCCGGTGGCATCGTACGGCAGTGTGTTCACCTTGCCACCTGGATTTATATTACGTGCTGATATTCCTGTTGATCAACAGCTCTCAACATTGGTGCTGAACAAGTCGGCTTCAAAAGAAACCGCGGGCATTGGCGATTTTGTGCAGTACACCCTGGTGCTGCAGAATACCGATACGAGTTCACCGACAACGGCGATTACCTTAACCGATACCTTGCCGGCTGGATTCAGATATCAACAGGGTTCTGCGCGCATCGATAACAGCGTCGCCGGCAATCCACAGATCTCATCGAACGGACGCGAACTGCAGTTTGCACTCAATGCGCTTAACCCGGGTCAAAGTGTCACGCTGAATTATGTAACTGAAGTCAGCGTGGCGGCAAAACTCGGCGTGGCTGTTAACCGCGCTGTCGCGGCCGATACCCTGGGTGTTACTTCTAATAATGCGGAAGAGGGCGTACGCATACATGATGAGCTGTTCAGTAATAACAGCTTCATTCTCGGTCGCGTCATTACGGGGGAGTGCGACAAACCCGATACCGAGTTGCCGGGGCTGAAAGACGTCATTATATACATGGAAGATGGCAGCTATGCGCTGACTGATGAAAACGGCCAGTTCCATTTCGAAGGTGTGCGTCCCGGTAGCCACGTGGTGCAGATTGACCTGGAAACCATTCCGAATGAAATGGAAATTATCCAGTGTGAAGAAAACACCCGGTTTGCAGGCACTGCGTATTCACAGTTTGTTGATCTCCAGGGCGGCACGCTGTGGCGCACCAACTTCCGTGTGCGCAACAAGCCACCGGTAACCGATACTACCTCGATGCAGATCAAGAGCGAGATTTCCGGTGACAGTGTGCGTTATCGCGTTGAAATTTCAAACGGCTCAATTCCGGTGAATAATTACCGCCTGATTGTAAATCTGCCGGATGACATGGTGTATGTCGAAGGCAGCAGCAAGCTCGACATGAAAGAAATCAACGAGCCGGTGGTCAACAGCCAGTCACTGGTATACCGCCTGGGTGACATGGGTGCCAACTGGAAGCATACACTTGAGTTTAATGGTCGCATGCTGGTGAAAACCGACAGCACGCTTGAATCCGTTGCATTTGTGCTGCTGGATACCGACTTGAAACGCAACGTGCGCTCAAATCCTGTGCGCAACAAGCTCAAGGTAAGTGATGGTGAAATAGAAACCCGAAAAATTGTTTACCGCGCAACGTTTGCACCCATGAGTGCAGTGCTGTCGGACAAGGACAAGGCCGAACTGAAAAAACAGATTGATGCATTTGGTGGTGTTGAACTGAGAGTTGAACGCGTGGTGGGCCATTCAGACAGTTCACCTCGTCGAGGCGCAAAAGACCCGGTCGAAGAAAACAGAATTCTGTCGCAAGAACGTGCACGCAATGTCGGCCAGTATATCGCCGAACTGCTGGGTGTTGAACCCGGCAGCATTGCCATCGAAGGCAAGGGGCAGGCCGAGCCGATCGACGATAACGGTTCAGCAGCAGGCC
>Ga0316201_10001889_pt1 | contig 14574 bp, 12 predicted proteins | sample CS6wburrow_MG_FD_204516 | JGI IMG/M metagenome (GOLD analysis project Ga0316201, IMG submission 204516) | Coastal sediment microbial communities from Delaware Bay, Delaware, United States - CS-6 worm burrow | ecosystem: Environmental > Aquatic > Marine > Coastal > Sediment | place: USA... | reverse complement strand
CGACTCAATTGGTTGCAATTTGGTTACCACGACATTGGACAGTCTTCCCGGCTCTTTAAATTATGCGCTGACTTGTTCGAACCCGGGAGAAACAATTTATTTCGATTCGAAGGTATTTCAAGACACGATTCGATTAGTAAATCACATCGCGCTGATTGATAAAGAAATAACGATCTCGGCTATTCCTGAACAAATGGTATTCATTCAGGGAGTTGGCACAAATACTGTTTTCAATATTAGTTCTAACACCAATGCAACTATCCGAGGATTGCATATCATACCAGCTAATGCAAGTATTGGATCTGCCATCATCAACCAGGGCACGTTAAAACTGGAAAATGTCACCATCCACGATCACCCAACACAACTTCAGACTGATGTGATTCAAAGCAGTGGGATGATAGAAATTCAAGGCATGGTCCGGGTGAAAATGCAAGAATAGATCAACATGAGGAGATGTCATCTCGGAGATGACATCTCCTCATGTTGATCTCCTATCTCTTTTCTATATTTGATTAGATTAAACGATGCATAACTAAAAATGGATGTAATCTGCAACCTCCTTTTTGATCTTGGCAATGTCATTATTGATATTGATATCGACGGTGCAAAATCGAGAATTGAAGCATTGCTTGATCCAAGCTATCCGGGTAAGGAGGTCGAAAAGGAACTCCTGTTTCACATTGAAAAATTTGAGATTGGCGCAATTTCTACTGACGTTTTTTTAGAAGTAATGCTGAAATATGCAAGACCAGGGGTCTCAATAGCGGAAGTGATAGAAGCCTGGAATAGTATGATTGTTGGCATCCCAGTATATAGACTCACCATGCTTGAGAGGCTCAGGGAAAATTATAATGTCCTGCTTCTAAGCAACACCAATGCGCTTCATTTAGAATGGGTGCACAATTATTTCAAGAACGATCTTGGGGAAAGTCAATTTGACCAAAAGTATTTTGACGATACGTATTACTCCCATTTGATCAGATTGAGAAAACCGGATACCGCATGTTTTGAACATGTCATTGAAGAAAGCTACATCACCCCACAACGAACACTTTTTATTGATGACTTTGAAATAAATATAAAAACAGCCCAAAAGATGGGGTTTCAAACTCACCATAGTCCGGCAAACGAAGAAATTGCCGAAGTACTCAAAGTAAAAGGATTATACTAATTATGTATGAATTTCTCTTTGAACTTTACACCACTCTATGCATTCAAATCAGCGTCATAAAATTGTAATTTTAAAACCTCAACCCTTCTCTAAAAAGTAACTATTATTGTAAAAAAATAAATCACATGACTTTAAAGCAACTCATTAAGCTGGAAGACAAAGCAAAGGAAGTTTGGGTGATCAGCCCAACGCTTCATTATGACATAGAAAACAAAGATTTTTCTGAGATCGTAAGTGTCAATTTGGGAGAAAAAACGAAATACAGGTATATCGTTCCAGCCACTCGGCTGGTTGAAAAAAACCTGAAGGCATATATAAAGATGTACGGCGTTACTGATGATGATATTGCAAGGAATTTTCTAATCCTTCCTGAATCGGAATTCAATCCATTCATTACTGAATGTGCCATTTATGATGCTTCTACTGATTGTGTTGCTTGTGCCGCACCTGCCACAGATGACAGCAATGAAATTATCAAGTACAATGCAGATACAGCAAAAATTATGGCAAAGCATTTTAAAGCGCTTTGGAGAAAATACAAAAGAACAAATCCTTAGACAGGAAAAGCTACTCTAAGAAATAGAGTCTGGTTGGATCATCCGGCCAGGCTTTTTTCGTCCGGTAAATCCAAAAATGCTTCCACAAACCCCTCCAATAATATGAGCAAACTGACTTACCTGGTCTGCACTCAGCGCGGCCAAAACTTCTTTTCCGATAAACAACAACGCAACCAAAATAAACGTAATCGGAATTTCACCATTTCTTGAGTTCGTAAAGGATACAAGGAGAATCAACATAAAAACAATCCCACTCGCACCGATCAATCCAGTATTAAATATTAAGATATTCAATATTCCTGTAATCAATGCCGTGAGGATAATCATAATCAAGGTCTTTCTACTGCCATATTTTTCTTCCACAATTGGCCCGATCAGGAGAATAAATGTAAGATTACCCAGCAAGTGCTCAATACTTACATGACCAAGAGCATGACTGACTAGTGTAAAAAGAGACGAGGGGTCAGAAAGATCTACCCTTCCTAGCATAAAATTTTGCATCAAAGTTCCACCAGTTGCCTCGCTGATAAAGTAGATCAACGCACTGAGTAGTGAAAACGTTAGGATGACGGGTGAATTAAACTTGATTCTCATTTCAGAATTTTTTTTCTTCAATTATTTCGCAAAATATTTCTTTGCCTAAAATAATGAAGTAGCAGTTAAATCTCTATTCTGTTCGACTAAACATTAAACCTTAACCACAGGTTCCAGGATTTCGACCAGTTGTCTCTTTGTATCCATACGTGCTTCTATCCCGATGGGAAACGTACATTGGTCTGTGATATGCCCAAAAGAAAATCCATAAGCAACTGGTATTTTCAAATCAAGTAAACGGTCCTTTAAGGCTTCCCGAAGGCTTAAGCTGCGGTCCTTTTCGCCTGGTTGGCAATCTGCAAACACACCAAGCAAGATGCCAGCAGCTTCTTCTAGAGGTAGAGCCTGGCGCAATTGAGTAAGCATTCTATCTATTCGATATGGTTTTTCACCGACATCTTCAATAAACAATAACCTGTTTTTCACTTCTATCTGATGTTGAGTTCCGGTCATAGCTGCTAACAGAGATAAATTACCTCCAACCAAACGACCCGTAGCTTTGCCGTTTCGAATCGAGTACGTTTCAAATCCCGGTTCAACTTCTTTATGCTGTTCACTGGATAATGAAATTGTTTGCTGATCAAGCGGCTCGAAAAGCATCCTTCGAACATTAGACAAGGTGTAATCTGAAAATGTGGAACTCCCAACCGGACCATGAAAGCAAACAAGGCCAGTCTGCTGATGAATGGCATTTAACAACGCAGTAACATCGCTATAGCCTATCAATACCTTAGGATTTTCCTTGATGAGCTCATAATCCAAATCTGGTAATAACCTTAAACACCCATAACCTCCCCGAATGCACCAAATCGCCTTGACTTCAGGATCTTTAAACATTTTGTGGATATCCTTCAATCGTTGTTTATCCTTTCCCGCCAAATATCCATTTTGAGCATGTAAATTTTTCGACCACTTCACTTTCAATCCAAGCGCAGTCATATTTGCTTCCGTTTTTGGAATTCTTTCTGGCGGAAATGAGCTAGCCGGAGCAATGATTCCTACTGTATCTCCTGGTTTAAGCGCTTCGGGTAAAATATTTGTGTTGATAATACTTTCTGTGGAATCCGGAATATATTTTGAAAGCGCAACACTTCCTCCGGCAATTACGAGTTGTTTTGAAAAATCTCTTCGTTTCATTTTTTAACTATCATATCGGTCATCAATGATCATCTATCGAAATATTGGGCATTGATTGAATTATTCCATTCAAAGCCCGGTTGTTCTTAAAGATACTCATTGATTAACAATCCGAATACTGTACATTTATCACATAAACACTAAGAAAAATGAAATATCTCCTACCATTACTTGCCATTCTTGTTTTTGCTTCATGCAAATTTGATTTAAAAGATAACGATGCAAAAGACCCTGATCAGACCGAAAGAGAATCATCTAAAAAGAAGGATTCTGATGATAAGCTAGATGAATTCACTAAAGCGATTGAGGAATTATCTGAAGGAAAATCCGTTGAGACAGTTCCATACCAGGAATTACAGGAACTACTTCCTTCCAGGCTGGAAGGATATGAAAGAGTGGATTTGGAAGGATCAAGAACTGGCGCTTTAGGGATCAAGGTCTCAACTGCCACAGCGACTTATGAAGACGGAGATCAGGAAATTGAAATTAACATTGTTGATGGAGGATCATTTGGTGGTGTGCTTAGCTCCGCTCAAAATTGGATGGATGCAGAATTTGAGCGTTCCAGCAAAGATGGTTTCGAACGAACCAGTACATTGAAAGGCTATAAATCTTATGAACAATTCGACAAAAACGGAACAAGTTCACTGGCTGTTATTGTCCAGGACAGATATCTGGTTACCGCATCAGGTCGGGTTAAGGATTTTGATCAGTTGAAAGATATGGTTGAGTCAATGAAATTGAGAAAACTGAAAAAAGAATAGCTGCCGAAAACTCAATCTTTTTGGAAACCAATTCTCTTGCGTTCTGATTGGTTTTCTTTACTGATACTTTCTGTCATAAGCCTTTTCAAATATTCTCATGATCTGAATATTCATTTCAATGGCTCGATTGCTCCTCAGGACTTTCGAAAGCATGAGCACTCCATGTTCAGTGAACGCCATTGGAATATATCTTAGCCCTTGCCTATCAGAATTGGAGGTCACAAAATGTGATCTCCAATTTGCAAATTCTTCCTGGCTCAATTCAAACATAAAGTCCTCAGGAAACCGGGTTATATTTCGACGGACTGCTTGTTTAAGTACTCTGGTTTCTGCACCATATAGTTTAGCCAGATCTCTGTCAAGCATCACTTTCTGGTTTCTGATATGATAGATTTTTCTTCTTTCATATACCGCTTTTACGATACGTGTCTTTTTCACTGCGAAACGTACCCCGGGTTTCTAAATCTTTTTGCTGGTTTTCAAAAATCATTTTCCTATTGTCACTACATCAATTCGACATTATTTTGTCGCTTTTTCCCACTTTTTTTGACTAAAACCAAATATTTTGCGATATTAGCCTGTTTTGTCGACATATAAATGTCGTTTTTTACGACATTTAGACAAATAACAGGATTGATCGATTGTAGACCGCGAACTGTTGACTAAAAAAATGTATTTATCCTCACACACATACTATTCCTTTCGCTACGGCACACTTTCACCCGCACAGCTCGTTGAGCAAGCAGCAAAGCGCGGAGTCAAGGCGATGGCACTGACAGACATCAATAACACATCTTGTATCTCAGAATATATCACCGAATGCCGTAAGCATGGAATCAAACCCATTGCCGGTATTCAGTTTCGGGAGGAGGGTTCTTTTCAATACACCGGAATTGCACGCAACCCGGAAGGCTTCAGGGCATTAAATGCATACTTATCGCAGTGTTCATTGAGCGGCACGCCAATCTCAGTAGAAGCACCCGAGATGGAAGATACATATATCATTTACCGGCGCCCTCCCGGGTCAATTGAGTCGATGCGGCCAAATGAATTTATCGGTATTCGTCCCGAAGAAGCGAATGCTCTTTATTCTTCTCCATTACGCAAGCACCCGGAAAAACTGGTCATTTTCAGCCCGATTACTTTCCTGGATGAGACAGGCTTTAAAACACATAAGCTCCTGAGATGTATTGACCACAATATTATTCTCGGGAAACTCCAGCAACATGATTGCGCCAACCCATCTGAACACTTTCATGATCATGATGCCATATTACATGCTTTTCGAAATTATCCGCAGATCATACATAATACCGAGCGGATTCTGGAAGAGTGTGAAATCAGCATGCCGATGACATCCCAAAACAACCGACAGACCTTTACCGGGAGCGAGCGCGATGACTTTCAACTCCTCATCAAACTCGCTACCCAGGGATGTCGTTCGCGTTACGGGCTCAAAAACAAAAAGGCCAATGAGCGTTTACGTAAAGAGCTCCAGGTGATTCGCAAGCTCGGTTTTGCAGCGTACTTTCTGATCACCTGGGACATTATCCGGTATGCGCAGTCATCCGGCTATCACCATGTTGGGCGTGGGAGTGGGGCCAATTCGATCGTTGCTTTTTGCCTGTATATCACCGATGTCGATCCCCTCGAACTCGACCTGTACTTCGAGCGGTTTATCAACCCGCACCGCACATCTCCTCCTGATTTTGATATTGACTTTAGCTGGGATCAACGCGATGATGTGACCGACTATGTCTTCAAACGGTACGGCACCGAACATACAGCCCTGCTTGCAACTTACAGTACCTTCAAAGGCAAGTCCATCATCCGTGAGTTGGGCAAAGTGGTCGGGCTGCCTAAAAATGATATCGACCTGATCGTCGAACAACCTTTGGCCGAGCACAAGCACCACCCTTTTGCCCGACATATCTTTAAATATGGCAAACAGATCGAAAAATTTCCAAACTACCTGTCTATTCACGCGGGCGGTATTGTTGTATCCGAACGTCCCATCCACTATCATTCTGCCCTTCAGATGATGCCAAAAGGATTTCCGATCACGCATTTTGACATGTACCACGGAGAGGATATGGGCTTTCATAAATATGATATTCTCAGCCAGCGGGGACTTGGACATATCAAGGATGCCGTGCAACTTGTCCGTGAAAATCGCGGTGAAGCGGTCGACATTCATAAGGTAGCCGAAATCAAGGAAGATACGCGTGTAAAGGCACAGTTGCGATCCGGTCATTGTATTGGTTGCTTTTATATTGAATCACCAGCTATGCGCGGACTGCTGACGAAACTGCACTGTGATAACTATATCCATTTGGTCGCAGCAAGTTCGATTATCCGCCCCGGGGTAGCCAAGTCAGGTATGATGCGGGAGTATATCAAACGCTTTCACAATCCAAAAGAAATCAAATACCTGCATCATACTTTTGAAGAAAACCTGGGCGAGACATTTGGCGTGATGGTTTACCAAGAAGATGTGATGAAGATCGTACATCATTTTGCGGGACTGGACCTGGACGAATCAGATGTGCTTCGACGCATTATGACCGGTAAGAAAAAATCATCTGATACTTTCCGTAATCTCATGAATAAGTTCTTTCGCAACTGCAAGGAACGTGGCTATCCGGATGCACTTACCAAAGAGGTTTGGCGCCAGGTAGAAAGCTTTAGCGGGTATTCATTTTGCAAAGCACATTCAGCCAGTTTTGCGGTAGAGAGTTTTCAAAGTCTTTATCTCAAGTCATACTACCCACTCGAATTCATGGTCGCTGTGATCAATAATTTTGGCGGGTTTTATGGCACCGAACTGTATGTACATGAAGCCCGTATGCAGGGCGCGCACATTGAAGCGCCATGCGTCAATCATAGCAGGCACCTCACACATATTTATGGCGACCAGGTCTACATTGGCTTTGTACATATCCAGTCTCTGGAACGAAAACTGGCTCATGCCATCGTTGAGGAACGCGATCAAAACGGAGCGTACCGGAGCCTTGAAGATTTTGTTCAGCGTATCGACATTGCCAAAGAGCAATTGCAAATTTTGATTCGCATCGGGGCATTCCGTTTTACCGGTTTGAACAAATGCGCATTGATGTGGGAACGCAATGCAGTACACAACCCTCAAATCAAACACAACGGCGCCAAAGCACTTTTCGAACCTGTAGCCGAAACATACACCCTGCCAATGCTTCCCGAGTCACCTTATGAGCAGGCATTCGATGAAATAGAATTGCTTGGTTTTCCACTCTGCTCTCCGTTTGATCTGCTTGCCAGACCTAACGCAACTGCACTGAAAGAAGTGATCCTTTCGGATGAAATGCGTCAGCACAATGGAAGGGTCGTACGTATGCTTGGCTACTATGTCACGCGAAAACCTGTTACCACTGTCAATGGCAAGTTGATGAGTTTTGGCACATGGCTCGATAGCAAAGGCAGGTTCTTTGACACGACTCACTTCCCGCCCTGCCTGGCCAGGTACCCTTTCAAAGGCAAAGGACCTTACCTGATCGAGGGGAGAATCACTGAAGATTTTGATTTCCCCAGCCTGGAAGTCACCCGGATGAATAAGCTACCATATCGGAAGGATGAAAGGTATTGAAGACCACATCAACCATATCAACTCCAAATTTCTCTACGCGATTTAATGCCAAGCTTTGAAAAAATCCGATAGACGTGACTTTTAACGGTAGTCACCTCAATATTCAATTCTGAAGCGATCTCCTTGTTGGAAAGCTTTTCTTTGAGCAGTTCAAGGACTCTTCTTTCCTGGGATGAAAGAAGCTGGGTATCGAATCCTTTTTGCTCCGTTAACACAGATGCATTCCTGGCATTTTTATGATTGAAATAATAGAAGGCCGAAATAAAAAGAAGCGTCAGCAGACCAACAATAAAACCAGTCGAAAAACTCAAACCACCTTTATTCTGCGCCTTCTCCTGGTAATCCAGGAAAGCATATTTCTCACGAAGTTGTTGCGCATATGGGCTAGTGTCTGAAATCGACAACATTTCCGTTTGTTGCCGATATACATTCAATGGTAGTGTGATGCCCAAATCATCCAGAAAATGCATCGCCATAAGTCTGACCAGGCTAAACGATGAAGTATCCACCAGGTTCAAAAAACGGTTTTTCATTTCATTTTGATCGAGTTCCTTTCTCTCACTAGCTCCAATTCGCGGAGCAGAATAGAGTTTCCTTTTCCAGTCAAACATCATTGCGAGAGAAGGATTTGCTGGATGTCCATTAAGTTGTACTTGGTCAAAAATGGGAATAGCAGAACTCCCGGTTATAATAATAGAAGAACTTGCATTTCCGATGAAGTGCATAAAATTTTCATCCTGACCACCTATCATAATCGTTGAAATGGGGTCACCCTTCTTGCAAACGTGTAGTCGATATAGATGATCTTCTGTGGGAAGACCATTGATTTTGACATTGAAATTCCCATTTGAATCAACAGGGATTTCTGCAATAAGAAAATGATAAGAGGCTGTATTCAGATCTTTAAAATCATTGATGATGGAGAGATAGAGTGTTGGCCTCCAGGTAGAATCAACAACCAATTGCCCCCCGACGGTCATTCCAAAGGCCGCGTGAGTAAAGGCAAATAGTAGTATGACAAAAACTTTTCTCAAATCAAAACTCATTTTCAGTTTTGATCTATTTTCACATCAAGTGTTCCTTTTACCATTTTCCCGTCAACGACCAGCTTCCATGTACCAGGTATTGGGTCCTCAATGGATTCTACAAATACCCCTTTTGCGCCAGTTTGATCATTGCTCGAAACATATGTGGATACAGAGCCATCCTGTGCATTCGAATTCGAATTTTTGTTTTTACTTTTCACTTTATACTTTCCTTTGTCCTTTGACTTCTCCTTTCCTTCTCCTGATTGTATACTAATGGCATTACCCGCATTTGTCCCTTCTCCAGAAGAAGAAATGGAAATGGTACTTGAGCCTTCCCCTGTGCTAATCACCTGACTAGAACTCCCCTGGCTCTTTGTCACATGCACTACAGATCCACCAGAACTCGTGTTGATTTTGTAATGACCATCTTCCGAACCTCCTGTAACAAGGGAAAATCCATTTCTTCGCTTCCCATCCGGATCTATTATAGAAACATACAAAGAACCTGTTTCGATATTTCCATTTAAGACGGCTGCCAGGGAATGAACACCTTTTTCTACATCAATGGGTATCGTTTTCTCAACATCGTCACCATCAAATTCTAATGTCTTTTCAATATTGTTATTTGACTGTGCAAAAACAGTGCAAAAGAATAAAAGGAGACTTATAGGTGTGAACAGTAACTTTTTCCAAATTAAATGCATCATCATTTTACTTTTTGGTTTGAAATGAATAGAACACCCCAAACATAGTCGGCTTAGTGATGTAATCAAACATTAAAAAGTATGAAAAAAGGATGAAAAGAGGTTGATTTGATAGATAAGTAGAGCAATCTAGTCTTCCAACAAATGCTCCTCAAAATAATTCATGATTAAAGTATAGAGATGTCTTGTGGTCCCCTGGCCTTCCCAAATTCCATGTGAGCGACCTGGATAACTCATCAAATCAAATTGTTTATCCTGCTTGACCAGTTCATTGATCAATGCTTCAGCATTCTGATAATGGACATTGTCATCCGCTGTCCCATGGATGTACAGGAGATTTCCCTGCAGGTTTTTAGCAAAATGAATTGGCGAACCATCGATAAAATCCTGCATATTTTCCGAAGGTAATCCCATATATCGTTCCTGGTAGATGTTATCATAGTACAGTTGGTTGGCTACTGCGGCTACAGCGACACCGGTATGATATATATCAGGATAGCGAAACATGAGATTTAATGTCATTGAACCACCTCCACTCCAGCCCCAAACACCAAGTCGCGAACCATCCACAAATGGCCATTCTGCAATCTTGCGTGCTGCCATTGCCTGATCACGACTATTCAGGATTCCGACCTTGCGATAGATACTTTTACGCCATTCCCTCCCTTTGAGACTTGGCGTTCCACGATTGTCTAACGTGATGTATAAAAAGCCTTTTTGTGTCATCATAGCCGGCCAAAGGAAACCGGACCATTGATCGACAGCTGTTTGTCCTGCAGGTTCACCATAGAGATTGAAAATGACAGGGTATTTTTTTGCAGGATCAAAATCATAAGGCTTAAGCATCCGACCATCCATCTCGACACCATCATCTGTTGTGACTTTGAAGAATTCCACGGAAGGCATCTTCACTTCCTTCTTCAATTTTGATAAGTATTCATGATTCTCAGCAAACGTGTGAATGATTTCATGTTCAGGTAATCGAACCAGATGCACAGAGGCTGGTGTAATTGCGCTACTATGTGTATGCAATGCATATGTTCCGTTTGGTGAGATATCATATCGGTTTACTCCTGCATATCCTGCAGGAGTAATGCGTTTTGGAGCAAATTCACCAACCATAGATATTTGAAACAGGTATCGTTGGGTAGCATTATCTGGTGAGGCGCTAACATACCCCGTTCGGTCTGCAAGCCCTAGTGTGTAATACCTGGCTATATCGTGCGGCCAGTTTGTCACCAATACTTCCGGAGTTGCATCAAGTGGAATCTTATATAGATGCCTCCAGCCATCTTTTTCAGTCAGTCGATATAATGCATTATCAAAGTGAGGTAGGTCAAGCATTTCCCATGGAGAAGTGATGTCCATATGCACAAGGTCCACCCATGCCGGGTCAGATTCATTGTAAAATTTTATTACTTCTCCATTCACAGGATTGCAAGACCAAAGAGTTAATTCATTTTGCTTACGATTCAATTGTTGAACAATCATTTGGGAGCCATTAATCCATTGTAATCTGGGCAAATAATGCTGTTTTGGATCTCCAGGAATTTTCATCCAGTTCGTAAGCCCCGATGAAAGATCAATCACTCCAATTTTTGCAGCAGAAGGATCGCTCCCCGCTTTTGGATATTCGACTGGTATCGTAAATGGATAAATCGAGTCAGTCGTATTGATCATCAGATAGTCGCCAATATCACTCGCATCAATTTGCCAAAACGCTATACGCCTACTATCGGGAGACCAACGAAACCCATCCTTACAAAACAGCTCTTCCTCATATGCCCAGTCAAAAGTACCATTGATCATATTCTCTGAGCCATCCGTTGTCAATTGAGTAATTTTCTGACTTTTTAAATCTTCTACATAAACATTATGACCAGAAACATACCCGACAAGATTCCCATCCGGAGAAAATTTGGCAAACATGAGCGAAGAAGCAGGAAGGTCCTTGCCGATTTGATGAAGTGTTTCAGAGCTCATGTTAAAAATCCAGTAGTCTCCCCTTGTATTCTCTCTCCAGACTCTTTTTGAATTGGTATACAAGAGGACCAACTCCTCATTATCACTCCATTCGTATCCTTCTACATTCAATGGTCTGGTTTGGTTTGGCGGAACTAGTTGACTTGAAGAAATGAGAATTTCCTTTTCTGCGGTTTGAGCATCGTATTGAATTATTTCGTTACCATTCTCCCCTTGCTCAATTCTTGTAAAATGGTGACCATTCCTTCGCCACGTAATACCATCAAAGAAGTTTGCTCTATGCTTACCAGATAACACTTCATCGATGCCCAGTTTTCCCGCATGCGTCTGTTGAATAGAGGGTTGTGGATTTTGTTGGGCTGTATTGATTTCTTTGGTGCTTGTGCAACTCAGGATCAGCAGCAAAGAGATCCAGCATAGCGCGTTTTTCATAGATCCAAATTTTTCAATGAAGATATTCACTTTCTCTCAAGGATACGTAAAATATGGCATCAACAGACAACTCATATTTGACATTTCTTTCATGATGATCGTGATCTGGATAATTGGTTGATGGACAAATCCGGGCAAAAAAAATCCCCTCAGGATGGGATCCCAAGGGGAAAACATACATAACACCCAAAATAAATCTATATCAGTTTAAAACTCAATTTCTAATTTTAAAACGTTTGTTCGCGGAATAAAGTTTATTGGGAAGATAATTTTACAAAGTTAAACTTAATATAAAATTTACATAAAATGTAATGATAAAATTTTATTTTTTTGTTATATGTAATCCAAGAAACATGTAGTTCCTTGTTTAACCTCCATTTTATTTTGTCAAACAACATATTTTTTTCTATGATTACTCAATCCTTAAAATCAAAGAATAGTGTTTCAATTGTAAAAATAAGCTATCGATTCTTTCTGAACTAGTAGAGAATGATTAACAAATCTTTACTTCTTTCGTAAAAAATCACCCTTTGATTAAAATAATTTGCATTTTTTTAACAGATGTGATGAACCCGTACCTTTTTGTGATTAAAGGCCTACATCAATCCATATCGATATATACTTACCTTCGATGATACACATAAAAGAACAAGGGTCTCCAGATTCGAATCCTCCTGCGAAAAAATGACCTACCTCCTTATGCTAGGTGATCATGGTCACACATGATTTCTTGTAGTTTCCCGAAATTGTGCTGTTGAACAAAATCATCATCATGAACTCAAATCATCAGGTAGTAGTCATCGGAGGAGGAACAGGTGGAATTATGATTTCCGCACAGTTATTGAGAGCAAGAAAAGGGATTGATCTCGCCATTATTGAACCTTCGGAAGTACACAATTACCAACCGGCCTGGACACTTGTTGGAGCTGGTCTAATGAAGAAGTCTGCTACAGAAAGGCCCGAAAAAAGGCAGATTCCCAAAAAAGCGAAATGGATCAAAGAATATGTTGAAGCCATTCATCCGGAAAAAAATGAAGTGATTCTCCGAAATGGGGATACAATCGGATATGAATATCTCATCGTTTCCGTAGGGATTGAAAATAATCTTGATGCCATCGAGGGACTAAAAGATGCGATGGGTAAAAATGGAGTATGTTCCAACTATGTTGACCCAGAATATACCTGGGAAGTACTGCAAAACTTCAAAAGCGGAGTTGGATTGTTTACACAACCGGCATCTCCGATCAAATGCCCAGGCGCTCCTCAAAAGATCATGTATTTATCTGCAGATTATTTAAGAAGAAACAAGCGTGAAGGTGATACACAAGTTGTTTTTGCTACTCCCGGTACGGTTATTTTTGGGACAGAACCATTCAAAAGTGAATTGAAGCACTATGTCAATGATGTGTATAACATTCCACAACGTTACGGGTATAAACTCGTCAAAGTAGACGGTGAAAAGAAAGAAGCACATTATGAACGTTTGCCTTTACCGAATGGAAGTAAGAATTATGTCGTAAACGATGACAGGAATGCTGCAGGTTGTATCGGTTTTGTATATGAAAAAGGAGTTAAATATGTGGTTGAAGAAGAAAACAACCACGTTGACGAATTAAAGGAAGGCACACACTTTATCATAAAATATGAAATGTTGCATCTTGCACCTCCACAATCACCTCCAAAATGGTTTAAGGAATCCAAACTTGCTAATCCAGAAGGGCCAAATAAGGGATTTATGGCTGTTGATCAGGCGACTCTGCAAAGTCGTTTCTATGACAATGTGTTTGGAGCCGGGGATTGCACAGATTTACCAACTGCAAGAACCGGGGCTGCGATCAGAAAACAGGCACCAGCGATAATAAAGAATTTATTGAGCGTTATGGATGGCCAAGTTGCCAATCATAATGGGTATGATGGTTATTCATCCTGTCCCCTCGTGGTTTCACATAACAAAATGCTATTGGCAGAATTTAAATATGGTAACGTAAGAAGCTCAGATCCGCTATTATCCAAGCTTTTCAATTTGGGTAAAGCAAGCTATCCGATGTGGTTGTTGAAGAGGTATGGTTTACCTACACTTTATTGGCATGCGATGATGAAAGGATATAAGTTCTAGCCCATTCACGTATCAATCAAATAGTGTTTTTTGCTCTTCTTCCTGGATGGGTTTGATCAAATCAGCATCATTCTCAGAGACTTTGTTCACTCTTTTGCTCACGCGATAAAAGTCAAGATAATCATCCGGGTACGGCTCGATAATACGGACGACTTCTTCAACGGGCATTTCAAGGTTTATCCAAAGTCTCTCTTGTTCAGGAAGAAGAATCCCAGGCATTCGATCGTGAATATGTGCTATTTTCGGGCTTGCTGGTTGAGTGATAATTGTAAACGAGAATACGTGGTTCCCATCATTGTCTTTCCACCTTTCCCAAAGGCCGGCCACTGAAAAGATGTCTGTATTTTTTGTCACGATCCGAAAGGGTAATTTCCCTTGAGTGGTTTTTTGCCATTCGTAATATCCATCAAAGGGAACAATACATCTTCTCGATTTGAGTGCATTCTTATAAGCGCTTTTTTCAGCT
>Ga0316201_10001888_pt1 | contig 14574 bp, 17 predicted proteins | sample CS6wburrow_MG_FD_204516 | JGI IMG/M metagenome (GOLD analysis project Ga0316201, IMG submission 204516) | Coastal sediment microbial communities from Delaware Bay, Delaware, United States - CS-6 worm burrow | ecosystem: Environmental > Aquatic > Marine > Coastal > Sediment | place: USA... | reverse complement strand
GCATTATGACATTCTGGGTGTGCATGCGATTTTCGGCCTGGGCGAAAACAACGGATGCCGGCGATTCAATCACCTGGTCGGTTACCTCCAGACCCCTCACAGCAGGCAAGCAGTGCATGAACAGGCCCCAGGCTTGGCCAATGCCATGAGTTCAGTGGTCGCCGTGTATCCGCTGAACTGTCGCCTGCGTCCCTCCAGTTCGTGCGTCTGCCCCATGGAAGCCCATACATCGGTGTAAATGACGTCCGCCTCAGTGGCGGCCACCGCCGGCGATTCAACCACTTCGATGTGGGACGGGCCATTGTCTTGAGTCATACGAAGGGCGGCATTATCCGGGTTGTTGTATTGGGGACATGTTAAAGCCAGGTGCAAAGGTAGAGGGTGGCCAGGATCTGCTCCCGAGACCAGTCGCCAATATGTAGAAAGTCTTTCTTCACATCCACCTCACCGAACAGGAATTCCATTGATTGCATACCGTTACAGGCCATAACGGCAGCAGCCAGATGGTCCAGTAGACTAAAAATTTGTCCTAACGCCAAAAAAGTCCTCGTTAGCATAGTAGGATAGTTGAGGATACCATAGACGCCTTGAATTTTGCAGTCATAGCGACTATAGTGACCGCCGAATTGCGAAATCCGACACCTCAAACCGTTAAGGAGTTGCCATGGAACTTGTGGAGCTTTGCGCGCTGGAGACCTGGAAAGCCCTTGAGGATGAGATTCATCGCCGCTCTGGACTGTGCGCCTCTGTATTTAACACCGAGGGCATCCGCATCAACCCCATCAGTGCCTGGCCCAACCGGCTCTGTCCGGAAATTAAAGCCAATCCCAAAGGTCAGAGTTTTATTTGTGCTACGGCTCACATGAACATCGCCATACTGGCCAGGGAGGCGAGTGAACCGGTTATCGAAGAGTGCGATGCCGGCATGATCAAGCTGGTGGTGCCCATCTTTGTAAAAGGTGAATTTGTCGGCTCGGTCGGCGGATGCGGTCTGCTGCTGGATGACGGTGAGGTCGACACCTTCCTGGTCAACAAAATCACCGGTATGGATGAAGATCTTCTGGAGTCGCTATCCACTGGCATGCCGGCGCTGACCATGGACCAGGTTCAGGCACTCGGCCAGTATATCCACCAGGAGGTTGGGAAGATCGTTGCAGCCTACGAAGCTTCGGTCTAATCTATTTGCATTTTCTTGCATTTTCGAAACCGGAGGACAGCAGTGTTCTATCAGGGAAAACACGTTGCCATCATCGGTGCAGGCGTCGCCGGGCTCACCGCCGCCGATGACCTGGCCGGGTTTGGCGTAGACGTCTCGCTTTTTGAAAAAGCGGCTTTTTTGGGCGGCCACGCCATTCAACTGAGTTGTAAAGCCGCACCGGATTGTGTCAAATGCGGTGCCTGCATGGCCACGGACAAGCTCCAGCGCGCCAGCAGCCACGAGACGGTTGCGGTTCATACCGGTGCGCAAATCGACGCCATTCTACCGGGTCCGCCCATTCAAGTGGAATACTCCCTTTTGACCGATGGGAAGAGAGCAGACCGCCTGGCGGTGGACGCTGTCCTGCTGACGACGGGCTTTTTACCTTACGACCCTACCCCAAAGCCCTATGGTTATGGACGATTTCAGAACGTGATGACCAGCCTGGATGCGGAAAGAAGACTGCGGCAAGATGGCGTACTGCGCCGGCCGTCGGACGGAAAGCCCGCAGAGCGGATCGCCTTTATTCAATGCGTGGGGAGCCGCGATACCACTCTCGGGCATTCTTGGTGCTCGAAAATATGCTGCGGGTCTTCCCTCAGGATGGCCCGCCTGATTCAATCGCGCCAGGCTTCTGCACGCGCCACCTGCTTCTATATCGATGTGCAGACCTTCGGAAAAGATTTTGCTGTTCAATATCCGCTCCTGCAAGATGAGATCGAGATGATCCGTGCCATCCCAGGTGATATATTGAGCGCTGACGACGGAGACTTGAATGTCGCCTATTTCCATCCCGATAAGAGAGAGGCGGCCGAGGCGCGCTTTGACGCCGTTATTCTTTCCATTGGATTGACACCGTCACCGGATACAGCCCTTCTTGCCGGCATGCTGTGCTGGCCGCAGGACCAGTCCGGATTCTTAATGCAGCATGCCAGTGGCACTGCGTCCAGCGCAAGAGGTGTCTTCACTGCCGGCACTGTTCTTGGACCGATGAGCATCGCTGAGAGTATCGGCAGTGCCGAACAAGCCGTGTGGGATATCATCCATTTTTTGGACGGCGGCGATACGGTCGGGTCCAAGCCCAAAAGGTGATCGAATGATGGTCGAAACGAGTTTTTCAACTGCAGGCCCCGGCACCGGCAGCCATGCCACCGTTCTTGTCTTGGGCGGCGGCGGCTGCGCGCAAACAATTGCAACCCATCTGGCCGACTGCGGCATCAATGTTCTCTATGCGCCAGGTCATCCGGGGGAAGAGAATACGACATGGCTGGAAGAAAAGCGCAATAGCCCTATTACAACCGTAGAATTCATTTCCTGCAGCGGCTTTGCCGGAGATTTCCGGATGCTATTGAAGCGGGCTGAGGAGACGATTCGGCAACAGGTTGACGCTTTAGTCATCGCCGAAGACGACCACATTGTCCCCAATTTTAAAGATTATGGCATCTCCCCCGGCCCGCGTGTCATGACGTTGTCTGAACTTGAAGAGAAGACCCAACGGCAATCCGGCGAGGCGCTATTCTCACCTGCCGACAAGGTGGCCTTTTTTAACGGATGGAGCCGGGAGAGCCCCCCGGTGGTCACCCAGCGGATGCTGACCCTCTGTCACGACCTCCAGTCCGGCGGGGAGGCGCAGACGTTTTACTTCACAAACAACTTGAAGGTATCTTCGGACGGCGCTGAACGGCTTTGTCAACAGGCCAAGGCAGCGGGCACTGTTTTCGTCAAGAGTGCCACGTCCTCTCCCACAGTGGCGGCAGCGGCCAAGGGCGGTGTTGCCATCCATTATTTCGATGAATTGTCCGCTATGCCGTTTGCGTTGACAGCCGACTGGGTCATCGTCGACGAGCACCATCAGCCGTCCCGACGTCTCGGACCATTAGCCGCCGCGTTGGAATTGTTCACCGATGCCGATGGGTTCGTGCAAAGCGATAATGTGCACCTGATCAACAATGCCACGAATCGACGCGGCATTTTTGCCGCCGGAGGATCACGCGGTATCATGTCAACCCTGGAAAAAGCGGCCGATGCCGATCGCGTGACCAGCAAGGTGCTGGCGTTTTTGAATGACACCGACCGCCGCCAACTGCCGGTCGTGGAGATCGACAGGGGCCGCTGCGTCAGGTGCCTGACCTGTCTGAGGCTTTGCCCGCACGCGGCAATCGAGCTCGGTTACCGGATGCGCATCGAGCCCAAGGCCTGTTTCAGCTGCGGCATCTGCGCCGCCGGCTGCCCCGCCGGGGCCATTGCCATTCAGGGTGTGCACATCCAAAAGGACCTGATCCTTTGTTTAGACCACCAAGAAACTGACCAACGCCCGCCGTCCCCGGAGCGGCGAGTTGTCGTTTTCGGCTGCAGCCGCTCGGCCCGCAGCGCACTGGACCTTGTGGCTGCAAGGGGCATTCCCATGCCGGACGGAGCACATTTCGTGGAGGTCCCTTGTGGGGGAACCGTCTCCAGCGCTCACCTCTTGGCGGCCTTTGACCATGGCGCCGACGGCGTCATGCTCTGCACCTGCCACCTGGATAACTGCAAGTCGCAAGTGGGCAATCAGATCGCCCGCCGTCGAGGTCAACAGGTCCTGGAGATATTGGCATCGGCCGGTGTCGAAGCAGAACGCTTGTCGATCTGCAGCATCGCAGCCAACATGGACGCAGAGTTCGCCACTCTACTCGCGACCTTTGCAGATCATATCGGCGCGTTGCCGAAATCGTAACACTATGAACAGTCGGCCCTGGGCGACTGATGAGACAGGAGAGATGCATGGCGGAATCAAATCCCATTGACCTTGACGGGGTCGATCTTCTCAATGGCCGAAAAGAATGGCCTTTTCAGCAGGACAGTTGCCTCACCTGTGCGATCTGTTCCGGCACCTGCCCGGTGTCCGGAGTTGACGATTTCGACCCCCGCAAGGTGGTTCGGCTGGTCTCCCTCGGCATGGCAGACGTGGCGGCCCGTTCGAGGTGGCCCTGGATCTGTACCATGTGCGGCAAGTGCGAAGCGATCTGCCCCATGGGCATCGACATCGCCGACATGACGCGACAGCTGCGATCCATGCGGGCTCGCGACGAAGTTCCGGGGATATTGCACAAAGGATTGAGTGCCGCCCTGGAAACCGGCAACAACCTGAGACTCCCCAAAGAGGATTTTATTTTCATTTTGGAAGACGTTGCCGAGGAGGTCGCAGAAGAGCCCGGTTTTGAAGGATTTACCGTTCCGGTCGACAAGCAGGGCGCCCGCCTGCTGACCACCATCCACAACAAGCTGGTGAACACCCACACCGAAGACCTGAAACCGTGGTGGAAGATATTCCACGCGGCTAAAGAGGATTGGACCGTGGCCTCGGACAACTGGGAAGGGACCTCCTGGGGATATTTCACTGGTGATGACGAAGCCATGAAGGTGATGGCGGGCCGGATCGTTGACAACATGCGGCGCCTCGACATAAACACTTTGCTCTGGCCCGAATGAGGCCACGCCTATCTGGCAACCAGGTATGGGTTGCAGAAATGGTATCCGGAAGCCCTGGAACAATTCGAAACTGTGACCGTCTTCGACTTGCTGATCGACTACATAAAATCGGGGCGCATCACCCTGGACCGTAAACGGTTTCACCAGCGTGCCACCTATCATGATCCCTGCAATTATGGCCGCCGCGCACTGAAGCGCTTCGGCCATGGTTTTTTCGAGGAGCCCCGGTGGATTCTGGATCAGTGCCTGACAGACTGGGTCGACCTTCATCCCTCCGGCCTTCACCAGATCTGTTGCGGTGGCGGTGGCGGCGCGTTAACCAGCGGGTACAACGAGGAGCGCATCTTTTACGGCCGCAGGAAAATGGAACAGATCCGCTCTGTGGGCGCGCAGATGCTGGTGCTCCCCTGTCACAGCTGCCATGGTCAGCTCAACAGCATCAAGGCCCACTACGGTATGGAGGATCTGACGGTCAAATATCTCTGGGAACTGGTAGCCGACTGCCTGATCCTTGAGACCTGACGCCAATAGCGGTGAGCGGCGCCGGCTTCGGCTGGTGACAGATCTATCGGGACACTGTTCGTCAATCCGCGCCGTGACGGCGGCTCAATTTTTCAAACATCTGGGCCAGTCCAGTTCCCAGGGAAAAGAGCGAGCCGATATCCAGGTTGTCATCGGCGGTGGCGTCGAAAAAGAGATTCAGGCTTGACTCCAGGCCTTCATCCGGTTTCCAGTAACAGATCATGATGGGAATTTTCGGCAGGGGATGGAGAACAACCGAGATGTCCGACTCGAATTGACGGGCTACCGCCTTCCCGTTGAACAGATGGACCAGATCATTGAAGAAGTTCGGATAGGTGTCCGCAAGCCCCTTAATGGGCGATTCGCCGCGCTTTTTAAATAGGGGATAGCGTTCATGGCCTTGGCGGAGCTCCCTGAACGACAACCAGCTGCCTTTCGGTGACAGGCCCTTGCCGAACAGGACGTAGTTGAGGAACGGAACGGCAATCCATGGGTTGACGTGAATCTCTGCGTGCAGGTTTCCCATGACGTCAACACTGAAATTCTTTCCCATAACCTTCAGGGTCAGCCGGTCATTGGAATAATCAGCGCCGATTTTGGTGGCGAGATCTGCCAGTTTGGAGCAGCGGATGCTGCGTTGCAATTGCTCCAGATAATCGTCCTGGGATTCTTCTGCAGGGCGCATTCCAGGGCCTGCGCCGTAGTGCTGGAGGATGGTGGCATCGATTTTGGGACATTCGTGCAATGCCTTTCGGCCGGTGTAGACGGCTCCTGCAAAGGCCAGGCAGGTCTTATCCCCGCATTCCCGGCAGTTGGACCGATCCAGGTGCTGAAAGATTTCCATGGCATTTTTTGGCTTGGTCATCGAGACGTCTCGCCCCCTTGCTCCCATTGGCGTTGCCCATTAGCTATATTCTTATTACGGCAGGCAATGTCAATCAAAAAGAATCGAGAGTGCCGCTTGCAATGGATCAGCGATACCCGGACACCTATAAAAGGGCTTGATTATTTTGTAATTAAGAATTATTCGCATTTGTAGCGTAATCAAAATGGCAAGCGAGACAAATGGATGTAAATGCGCGAACAGATCAGATGATGGCGAGGCTTCGGGAGGAAGGCTACAAGATCACCCCTCAGCGCATCGCCATCGTGAAGGTTCTGGCTGAGAGCAAAGGCCATCCCAGTGTTGAACGGATTTATGAAACCGTTCAAGGGGTCTTCCCAACCGTCAGCATGGCCACGATCTACCGTAACGTGATGATCATTAAAGCCCTCGGTGAAGTTCTCGAGCTGGGGTTTGCCGATGGAAGCAACCGTTATGATGGCAACAAGCCCTATCCGCACCCTCATATGATCTGCATCAACTGCAAGCGGGTTACCGACCCGGAGGTCGGCAGTTTGGAGGATATGACGCAAACGCTGTCAGCTGAAACCGGGTTTCAAATCATCAGCCATCGCCTTGATTTCTTCGGCATTTGCAGGTCCTGTCAACGGAAGAAGGCAAATTTTCAATGAATCCAATGATTTTCTGAAAGCATCGAAATCACGGACCACTTTTCAGCCGTCCAACTGAGCCCGTACAGGGGATTCTGCTGGCTTCCCACAGGGCTTTTGGGCGGATAATGAATCCATCAGGCAACACCAATGAAAGGATGGCAGCAATGGCGGAAAAAAAATTTACTCAGCGATGCGAGTGCGTGAATTGTGGCAATGAGGCGGAAATGGTGGTGACGTGTTCACTGGAGGAAGAGGAACTGGAGACGGCGAAACCAAAAATCGTCCCCAAGGCCGAGGGGAAAACCAAGGGGCACGCCGTATGCTCTCACTGCGGCGGAGAAGCCGATATCTGGCTGGACATGTAGGCGGCAGCGCGGTGTTGCAGATGTCTTCGGCGGTTCGGCGCCGGCTTCGCCACAACGCCGGGGTCCTGCCGGTGCATACGACCATCGTGTCTTGCCACCGGAACTCTGCTTGTGATAGAGGATGCGGTAATTATTTGCCGGGATACGCCAGAAATCAGCAACCTGAGGTCATTCAATGAGCAGAATCACATCGTTCCTTGCTTCTACCCTTGTGCTATTCATGTTTGTTATCCTTGCCGGCTGTCAGCCGGGAGCCAGTGGCCAGGGGATCTGGGCGTATTTTAAGACGCCGCCGCCTGTTTATCAGGAAGCGGTCTATTGGCGTGGCAAAGTCGTTGGTAAGATTATGAACCAGGAGGTTGGACACGGATCGGTGGCCAGAATCAACCTTGCCCTGGACCCTTCGTTCGAAGCCCGCTTTGGAACCAACTGGGCGTTCTTTATCGATGGGGGACGTCTGACAGCGGGGCAGTTATCCCTCAGCGGCACGCCACTGAGACCAGGGCAAAAGGTGAGCGGGTTCAATTCCAGGGCGGCCTTCAACTGGTTTAAATTCAAGACGCTTCTCAATGACAGGGTTGGGAAGGCCATGCGCCGGGCAGAGCAATTGCAGTTGCGGTTCGGTTGATCGATCCTGTCACGAGAATCGACCGCTTATGAGTATTCGCATATGTTTGGCGCCGCTGCGGGGGATTTCGGATGCCCTCTTCCGCAATACCTATGCCCGGTTCTTCGACGGCATCGATTGGGCGGTCACGCCATTTCTGACCACCACCAGGGGAGCCAGGATCAAACCTTCGCAGCTTGCCGAAGTGCTGCCCGAAAACAATCGGCGGATGCCGGTCACACCCCAGATTCTCAGCAAAACGGCAGATCATTTTATCGTCTTGGCCGAGGCGCTTCATCGGCTGGGATATGAAACCGTCAATTGGAACCTCGGATGCCCGTACCCAATGGTCGCCAAAAAAGGTCGTGGTTCCGGATTGCTGCACCAGCCCCAGGTGGTGGAGGCTTTTCTGGAGCGCGTGGTTCCCAATATCAGGGGCAGACTGAGCATCAAGATGCGGTTAGGCCGTTTTCGGACCGATGAAATGGAACGCTTGCTGCCCCTTTTCAATCGATTCGACCTGCGTGAAATCATTATTCATCCGCGAACCGGCATTCAGATGTACGACGGGGAGCCCGATCTGGCCGCCTTTGCTCAATGTTTGACGCTGAGCCATCATACCTTGGTATACAACGGCGATATTGTTGACCTTCCTTCGTTTAGCAGAGTACAGGGGCAATTTCCCTCGGTAAAGGACTGGATGATCGGACGCGGGGCCATCGTCAATCCCTTTCTGCCGGGTCTTATCAAAGGCGCACACTATGACGGCGAGGAGGCCTTTAGGCGGTTTCAGCAGTTTCACGACGCGCTTTACCACCGCTACGGCCAAAAGTTATTCGGCCCGTCGCACCTGCTCAACCGGATGAAGGGTCTGTGGGGCTACTTTTCCAAGGCCTTTTACAATGGAAGTGTCGTAAGGAAGAAGATCCATAAAACGACCAAAGCAATTGAGTACGAGGCGGTTGTAAAGCGGTTTTTTGAGGAGCCGCCCCACTGGAAGGACACCCAATTGGGTGACGAGAAGGAGACACGTTCTTTTGAGTAAACGATTTCCATTGACAGGCTTGTTCGTTTTACTGATCTGCGCGGTAGCCGTGCCATCCACCAGTGCCCAGGGACCGACGCTGCTCGAATCCATTGGGCAAGACCGCCCCATTGAATTGGCTGGAGAGCCCGTTCCACTGGAGATCTTTGACGTTCGGTCACGCTATGAAAAGGAGATGCTGCTGACCCTTTGGGACCGCCCGCAGGTGTTGCTGTGGCTGAAGCGCTCCACACGGTACTTTCCGTACATTGCCGAACAGCTGCGACAGCGCGGAATGCCGGAAGACTTAAAATACCTTGCTGTGGCCGAAAGCGCTTTGCGGCCCCACGCCGGGTCCTCAAAAGGCGCCGTCGGTTACTGGCAGCTGATGCCGGAAACTGCCAGGAAATACAGCCTTATCGTGGATGACTTCATTGACGAGCGGCGCAATCTGTTTCTTTCCACCCCTGCAGCGCTGACCTACCTGCAGGAGCTCCATGATCGCTTTTCTTCCTGGACCCTGGCAGTGGCAGCCTACAACATGGGAGAAGAAGGGCTGACTGCGGAAGTACTGGAGCAGAATACCCGGAATTTCTACCTTCTATATCTTCCTCTGGAGACCCAGCGCTTCATCTTCAGGGTGGTTGCAGCCAAACAGGTGCTCAGCAACCCATCGCGTTATGGATTCGACATTGCCGACCAGGAGCGCTATCCGCCTCCTGCATTCGACACAGTTGACATCGACTGCTTCCAGGAGGTCCCCATTCGGTTGATTGCCGAGGCTGCGGCGACGCATTTCAAGGTGATCAAAGATCTAAATCCCCACTTCCGGGGATATTATATCCAGGCCGGGCGCCATCGCGTCAACTTGCCCAAGGGGCAGTGGGCGGATTTCCAGGGCCGACTGGACGATATCCTTACGGCCTTCAGCAGCTCCAAAGAGATGCGGTTATACATCGTCCGCGCCGGGGACAACCTTTCCGAAATTGCGGAACGCTTCGGTGTGCCGTTGGCAGCCTTGATGATCTGGAATCGAATCGGTTTGAAACACACCATCCATCCAGGGGACCGCCTGGTCATCTACGCGCGCAGATTGGAACAAATTCCGACGCCCTGAGGTGGGATCAATATGAAAAAAGTCAGATTGTTCGGCAATACCCTCAAAGAGCAATTGGTCGCCAGCCGCCGGGACCGCCTGCACCATTTTACGCTTTCCGGGGGCAGTATTCGGGGGGTTGTGTTAAATGCCACCCGCATGGTCAACGAGATGCGCTGGAATCATGAACTGGGCATCCTTGAATCCCTGGTTCTGGGACACGCCTATATCGGTGCCGCCTTGATGGCCTCTGGGCTGAAAGGCAACGATAGGCTGGGGCTGCAAGTCGATTGCTCTGGGCCCATACGGGGGCTATCCGTCGAGGCCAACGCGTTCGGAGAAGTGCGGGGCTATTTGAAGCAGGTTCCCATCCCCATCGACAAGCCACTGGAAAGTTTTGACCTTTCCCCTTTTTTCGGAGCCGGCTTCCTGTCGGTGACCAAGGTTCTGGAGGACGCCAAACAACCCTTTACCGGTAAGGTCACGCTGGAACACGGACGCTTGGCCAAGGATTTAGCGCACTACCACTTGCAGTCCGAGCAGCTGGCGACTGCTTTTAGCCTCAATGTTGCCTTCGATCGCAAGGGCGCGGTAACCGGTGCCGGGGGACTCATGCTCCAGGTGATGCCGGGGGCGGAGGATCAGACGCTTGCCGATCTGGAAAACTGCATGGCCCAGCTGCCCTCGCTGGGAAAGGCCGTCCATGCTGAGGATTTTCCGAAAGCATTGCTGCAGGCTACCTTCGGCGCCCACCGGCCGAGGCTATTGGAAAGCAAAGGGGTCGAATTCATGTGCCATTGCAATCGCAACCGCATTGGCGCTATGCTGGCTATGCTCAAGGTTGAAGAGATTGAAGATATGGCCGCCAAGGGCCCGTTCCCCGTGAAGATCCGCTGCCACCACTGCAACACCACCTTTGAATTTTCACAGAAGCAGATCCGGAAAATCCATCACATGCGGCATTCCCATAACTGAGCGGCATGCAACGATGCAAGCCCGCTCACACAGCGCTGCTGCTCCCCAATACTGAACATAGCCCCAATTGCCGGATGGTGCGAAATATGGCCACCACCGTTTTGGCGTCATTGATGTCGCCTCGATCGATCATTTCGATCACCGTTTCGAGAGGGATCGGGTGGACTTCAATGATCTCGTCGGCATCGAGCTGCTGGCGGGCCGGTTCGAGCTGCCGTGCCAGGAACAGATCAATAGATTCGTCTGAATACCCCGGGACCGGAATGACGCTGCCGATGTTGTCCCATTGAAGGGCATCGTAGCCGGTCTCTTCTACAAGTTCACGCCGGGCGCATTCCGATGTCGTTTCGTTTTTTTCAAGGGTGCCGGCAGGGATTTCCCACAGCGATTGCCCAGCAGCGTGCCGATATTGATTCAGCATCATCACCTGACGATCATCCGTAAGGGGCACAATAGCTGCCGCCCCCGGATGGCGGATGATCTCCATGTCCAACGTGACACCAGTTTCCAACGTGACATTTTCTAAGGTGAAATCAAAGACGCGGCCACGGCGCAGCAATCTGCTCTGGTTGACGGTGGCATTCATAAGGATGGCTTCGCTTTCGTGTTTTCAGGACAATCGCAATGGATGCGATTGTGAAGTGGCGGTTAAGATGGATTTTGCTTCCTCAGTTCGTCGAGCATGCTCTTGACCGTCTGCCCGCCGGGTGTTTTGGCGGAAGGGTTGATTTGAACCAGCAGCTCCCATGAGCGCAGCGCCGATGCCGTGTCCTTGAGGTCGTGCATGTAGACGACGCCTTTGTTGAACAGGGCAACCTCGTGGGACCGATTGATGGACAGCGCGCGATCAAAGGATTCAATGGCTTTTTGGGGGTCCCCGCTGCGCCGGTACATCACCCCAAGGTCTGTCCAGACATCAGCACGCCCCGCATCCAACGCCAGGGATTTCTCGTAGACGTCGATGGCTTTTTGAGGCTGCCCGGTATCGAAATAAAAGTGACCCAGCTGAGCCCACGCATTGGCATTGTCCGGGGTGGTTTCGGTGGCTTTCATCAGCGCTGCTAAGGTTTGTGACTGCTCCTGGCTCATTGGCACCGCACCCGGCATTGTCGGTTGTTGCGCTGCGATTCCGCCGGCACTTTTGTAACTGCTGAAGAGGACGCCGGAGATGAAACCGATGAATACGGCGACCATTATATAGAAGTACAAACTGGACGTTTTGACATACCCTTCGAGCGTTTTTTCCTTACTGGCCATGGTAATCCTTTCACCTGCGGCGCCGCAGACGGTGGGCCGCTTTTTGGCTCCAGAGTGGCATTTTTTACCGAAGTGGCGCCCGCTGGTGGGCAAACACCGCTGGAGGAGTCCTGCACCCGGGCAATATAAGAATGATCCGCACCCGGGGCAAGCGCTAAATGAACCCGTCCCCGCTGCTGCGGCGTCTAACTGCCTGACAACAGCGTGCGACTGTCAAAATTCACTGGGTTATGCTAAGTTTGATACGTATCTAAACGTCAGTTGCAAAACGCAGATCGGAGGATTGCGCTATGGAGACCGCTAATTGGAATCCGGCCAGCTTGCTGGCCCTTTCCGGAAGCTACTGGCAGACCTTTACCCTGCACACGGGGATCAAATTAAACCTTTTTTCGCAATTTGGCGGGGGTCGACTATCGGCTGGAGAAATGGTGGAGCGGCTTGGAACCGATCGCAGGGGCACCACCATGTTGCTCAATGCGCTGACCGCCATGGGGCTTCTTGAGAAATCGAATCATCGCTATTCCGCCACCGATGCCGCAAGCAAGTTTCTGGACAAATCCTCTCCGGCTTACATCGGTCATATGATAATGCACCATCATTTTCTTGCCGACACCTGGGCGCGAATGGACGAAGCGGTGACCACCGGCCGGCCGCTGAGGTCAAGGGCCACAAATGACAGCGCCAGCAAGCGTGAAGCCTTCCTGATGGGAATGTACACGCTCGCCTCTCAGCAGGCACCGGAAATAGCCTCTAAAATCGATCTGCGCGGCCGGAAGCGACTGCTCGACCTCGGGGGCGGACCGGGTACCTATGCGATCCATTTTTGCATGCAATATGAAGCGCTTGAGGCAGATATCGTCGACCTGGCGACGACCCGGGAGTTTGCAGAACGGACCGTTCGAAAATATGGACTGGAGGAACGCATAGGATTCGTGGAGGGGGACTATGTCGAGAGCGCCATTGAAGGGCGGTACGATGTCGCCTGGCTATCCCACATCTTGCATGCCGAGGGTCCCGACGTCTGCCAGAAGATTGCCCACAACGTCGAAGCAGTTCTGGAGCCGGGGGGGATGATCGCAGTGCATGACTTCATTCTGGATGATTCCATGGATGGTCCGCTGTTCCCGGCCCTGTTTGCCCTCAATATGCTCCAAGGGACCCAACAGGGACAAACTTACTCTGAAACACAGATCCGCAGCATGCTGGAAGCCGCAGGCATCCGTCGTATTCAGAGACTCGAGTACCGTGGCCCCACCGAATCCTCTATTCTCGTGGGATTCAAGGATTGAACCCAAATCACGTCTGCTGGCGGCCATCACACCTGCAGGCGGCCAGCGGGAAGCCCTGGCGATGGGGTTATGACGGGGCGGTCTGGACCAACTCCCATACCTGCTGAATGGATACCGGCTCTAAAAGTTGAGGGTCGATTTGAATGGCATGCGCATCTTGTAAATATCGATTGACCAACAGGGAGATCTGTGTGGTCAGGGCATCGATTTCATAATGATTCAAGGTGGCAGACATCTTCAAATCATCCTGAACCAATTGATGGAGATAGACCAGCTTGTCTTGACCGGTTTTGTAGAAACGAATTTTATCATTGAATGCGAGCATATAGGCTGTTGCTTCCTGTATCAATCGAAGGTTGAACCCAATTCGCTGGTGGCTCAGCGCATCCTCGAGGGTTGCGATCCGGTAGCTTTTTGAAATGATCCGGGTTTCATCGAGTACTTCGCTTTGAAACGCTTCGAGCTCCTCAAGCACCGTTTCGGCTTGCTGTTGGCGATCGCCGAGTTGTCCCCTCAAAAGCGCGATATCGGCAGTTCTGCCCTCCAGTTCCCGAATAGTGGAGTCGGCGTTGACGCCCGATGCGACCAGGATCGCGATGGGCAGCAGGCAGAGGAACATCAGCCATCGATAGCTTGCATTAAGTTGAGTCCGTATTTGCATGCTTCCTGTCCTTCGTTGACGAGGGTTGCAGTTCGATCATTGCACCTGCAGCTTTCGCTGGAGATCTTCCGACAAATAGAGCCGGGTGGTGTAATTTTTCCACCCGCCGATACTTTTTAAGCCGATCAGTTCGAGCTGGTCGCCGTTCCATTTGGACAGCTGGGCCGTAGATTTACCGGTCAGACGGGGCAGACCATTCATGGACAATCGCCTGCCTCCCCACTGGGCGAGCTCGCCCGCACTTTTGGGAGAAAGTTCTTGGATACCGTTGAGGCTCAGCCATTCTCCTTGCCACTTGGCCAGCGCTTTCGCGCTTCCGGGGGGTAGTTGCGTCAAGTTGTTGAGGAACATGTCTTTACCGTGCCATTGCGACAGGCAGCCGGCCGTTTCCGGATTGAGGGCGGTCAGCAGTGCCATGCGTTCGAAATTTCCGCCGCAAACCTCCTTGGCGACCTGTTGATTCATGCCGGTCAGAACCTTGCTGGTTTCAGATTTGGCTGCACCGGCCTTGATGCGCTGTTGCACTTCTCTCCACACCATTTCCGCCGATGGCGTTTTGACAACAATGCGATCAACGGAAAGGTTGCCGCTCTCTTTGATCTGTCGCTGCACCAC
>Ga0316201_10001887_pt1 | contig 14577 bp, 12 predicted proteins | sample CS6wburrow_MG_FD_204516 | JGI IMG/M metagenome (GOLD analysis project Ga0316201, IMG submission 204516) | Coastal sediment microbial communities from Delaware Bay, Delaware, United States - CS-6 worm burrow | ecosystem: Environmental > Aquatic > Marine > Coastal > Sediment | place: USA... | reverse complement strand
GGTTGCGTTTCGATACGCCAAGGGTCAGCTCCTTTTCAAGCAAAACTGCAGCAGTTGCCATGGTGCCGGGATGACCGGCACCGATAAAGGCCCACCGCTGGTGCATGCATTCTACAAACCCTCGCACCATGGAGATTCCGCGTTCTATCGAGCGGGACTCAAGGGCGTAAAAGCACACCACTGGAGGTTTGGGGATATGCCGCCGGTACCAGGTATGAGACAGGCCAGGATGAACAGCATCGTGCCTTACATACGTTTTTACCAATAACAAATGAAACTCCATTAAGGGATGAATCGCATGAAACGACTAATCATTTTGCCCTTGCTCATGCTTGGCGTGGGCTCCGCATGGGCGGTTGAAACCAAGCGTTGGTATAGCGCGGACGATGTGGCTAAAGGCGCACAGGTTTTCCAACAGAACTGCGCCAGTTGCCACGGACAGAATGCCGAGGCGACACCCAACTGGAAACAGACCGACGCCAATGGCCACTATCCGCCGCCGCCGCTCAACGGTACAGCCCACGCCTGGCACCACGGACTGGAAGTATTGCGCAAGCAAATCCGCGAGGGGGGTAGCAAGCTTGGTGGATTGATGCCGCCATTCGAAAATGTATTGTCTACCGCCCAGATAGACCAGGCGATCGCCTATTTTCAATCCAAGTGGCCAGACGACCTCTACGCAAAATGGGCCAATCGCTTCGAGGACGAAATTCTTCCGTCGATAGGCAGTGCACAGGCTGCGACTCGGCAAGACATAACCCGCTACCTTAAGCAACGGCTTGGAAACACGGCCCTGGGCACCCCGCAACCGACCGGCCTCGACGATGTCTGGCAGGTCAAGTTGCAGAATCGATACGTTTACCTGGTCAAAGGCGGAGAGTATGCGCTGATTGGCGACCTGGTTGATCTGAAAAACGGACAGAACCTGACCGAGCAGGCGCGGCGCAAAGCAACGTTGAGCGCGATCAGGCGTTTCCCTGACCGACAACTGGTGGTCTACGAACCTGCGGGTGACGTGAAAACCACACTGAATGTATTTACCGATACATCCTGTCCCTATTGCCAGAAGTTGCACGAGGAGGTGCCGAAGCTGCTGGATGCCGGCATCAGGGTTCGCTATCTGCCGTTTCCCCGGGGCGGCAAGCAGGGACCGGGCTACCAGGCGATGCGGTCGGTCTGGTGTGCCAACGACCGCAAGCAGGCCATGACCAGCGCCAAGAACGGGGACGTTAGCGGTTTGCCCGCCGGCGATTGTGCGCTAGCCGATGTAGTCGACCAAGGGTTTGAGACGGGTAACCAGGTCGGTATTACAGGTACGCCGGCGCTGATCAAGGACAGTGGAGAAAAGATCGAGGGTTATGTGCCTTACCAGCAATTGATTCTCATGCTGGTCCGCCCATGAACGTACCGTGCACATGAAAAGTGGATTACGCGCCGGGTTGCGCATGTGCAGCCTGGTTGCAGTCGGTCATTACCCCAACCGGGCCTTTGCCCACTACCAGGAGATGAACCATGAACTATCCAAATGCCGCTGAACCTACGGGTGTTCGCAGATCGAGGCTGCTGCTCAGCATGATATTTTTGCTCGCACCAGGGATGGTCACGGGGCATCAGGGAGCGACCGGCGTGGTCAAGGAGAGGATGGATATGATGGCAGGGATCGGCGAAGACATGAAAGGCATCAAAGCCATGATCCAGGGCGAGCGACCCTTTGAGGCACAGGTGTTTACCTCGCATGCTGAATCGATTCGCCTGGCTGCACCGCGTATCAAGAACGTTTTCCCGCTGGGCAGTCTGGAGCATCCCTCGGAAGCCTTGCCCCGCATCTGGGAGGACTGGGACAGGTTTACAGCCCTGGTTGATCAATTGACCACCGAGTCCGAACGGCTACGCGATTTGGCGGAAAGTCAGGATCGACGGGTCGTAGTGCGGCAGTTCGCGCGGGTCGGCAAAACCTGTCGCGGTTGCCATACCGATTTCAGGAAGAAGCAGGACAGGAACAAATAGGCTGGTCCATGTTACGTTTTTTAATCCTGGTTGGATTGTTGTCATTGAAGGGTACAGGGAATTCGGTGGCTGATACCGGGCTGGATGCCCAACAGCTTAAGCGCGGTGAGTACGTCTATCATGTCGCGGGTTGCGCCTCTTGTCACACGGCGGAGGGTGGGGCGCCGCTGGCCGGTGGAGTGAAAATGGCAACCCCGTTCGGAACTTTCTATACGCCGAATATCTCTGCCGACAGTGAAACCGGGATTGGCGCCTGGTCGGACGCAGACTTCATCCGTGCGATGACCCGCGGTGAATCGCCGCGTGGGCAGCACTATTACCCATCCTTTCCGTACACCTCTTACACCCACATGACGCGGCAGGACCTGCTCGACCTGAAGCGCTACCTGGATGCTCAGCCGGCGATAACACAGGCCAACCGGGCTCACGACCTGCGTTTCCCGTTCAATATTCGATCGCTGTTGTCTGTCTGGAAAATGTTGAACTTTGACGCCGGGTCATGCTCGGGTTTCGAGCAGGATGGTTCGCTCCGGGCGCGGGGCGCTTACCTGGTCAATGGCCCCGGGCATTGCGCCGAATGCCACTCGCCGCGCAACTGGTTCGGTGGTCTGGACAAGCGGCGTTTTCTGCAGGGAAACACGCAAGGTCCTGATGGCGAGTCGGTGCCGGGGATCACCATGGACCAGAAGTTCAGGGTGAGCCGGTGGCCGGAGGAGGATCTGATCTTTTCGCTGCAAATCGGCATGCTGCCGGATGGCGATTTCCTGGGCGGTTCGATGGGGCATGTGATCGACAACTCAACGGGCAGGATGAGCGACGAGGATCTGAAGGCGATTGCCACCTATCTCAGATCGCTGGAAGACTGAAATCGGCACGGATACGCTTGTTGAGATCATGCCAGTTAGTAGTTTAGGAAATACAAATGAATAGACCATCCTTGACCAGAAGAACATTCATCAGCGCGGCGATGGGCGCCGGGCTCCTGGCATCGATGCCGACGACATCTCAAGCACGGGCCGGCGGTTCAAGGGCCAGACCCAGGACCGCGGTTTGTTTCGGCAGTGGTTCGCTACACGGGTACGCGCACATTGGCGCCGTCCGCGCATTCGAAAACCTCGGCTTCAGGCCCGACCTGATCTGTGGCACCAGCGTTGGGGCGATCATCGGCGCGTTCTGGGCCGCCGGGTTGAATGCGCGGGAAATAGAGCAGGCAGTACTGGATAATGATCGTTTCGAATTCAAAATGCCTCGATTTCCGATGCTCGGGCTTGGTTCGTTGGCAATGCTTGCAAGCATGATAAACCAGGTGATCGGTAACCTGCATATCGAATCTTTACCCACGCAGTACGCTGCCATTGCGACCGATCTCGATACTGGAGAACTGGTACGACTTACCGAGGGACCGGTGGGCCAAGCGGTCGCCGCCTCAGCGAGTATACCCATCAGGTACGAACCAACACTGGTGAATGGAAGAAGGCTGGTTGACGGCGCATTGGCCGAGCCGGTTCCGGTGCTTACCGCGAGAACACTGGGCGCAGACCGGGTGATCGCGGTCGACGTCGCGTATCGGCCCTACGAGGAGGCCGTTTCGGGGTTCACCGATGTGGCCTTTCAGATGTTCCATATACTGGTGAACAGGCTCATCGAAGAGCAGATCACACAAGCTGACCTGGCGATCAGAATGGATATCCATCAAATCTCGCAGGGCGAGGACCGATACTCCAGTTTGATAGCCGCGGGTGAGCATGCCGTGTATGAACAGCGCTGTGCGCTTTCGAATCTGCTCACAGCTTGAGGGACAGGGCTGCACGAGGCTTATGGCCCAGCGACCGGGTGAGTGGTATGCCGGACGTCGGTTACTGCTTTTTTAGCCAGCCCCGCTTACCAGCGCTCCGGTCCGCATTCTGGACAGCCAGGGTAGCCCATTCCGGGGCCACGCATTCCGGGGCCACCCATTCCGGGGCCACCCATTCCGGGGCCACCCATTCCGGGGCCACCCATTCCGGGGCCACCCATTCCGGGACGACCCATTCCAGGGTAGCCCATCCCACGACGGCCCCTTTCCCATTGGTTGGGGCGCATATCCGCATCGTAGATGAACCCAGCGACCTGTCTGACCTGCTCTTCGGTGTAAGGCAACCTGGGCATAACGCCAAACCGCCTGACCGCGCCGGGCATCAGGGCGTCACTGTGCCTGGGGTTGCCCACCCAGTTTACAATCTGTTCGACGAATGATTCCTTGTCTGGGTAACGCCTGAGAACATGCTGCTTGACGGCAAACATCGGTGGCGCGGCATTCGGTGGTCCGCTGAGGGTATGGCAACCCGAACAGAGCTGTCCAAAAAGTTCCGACCCTTCATCCGCGCTCAGAATTGAAGGTGCGACCAGGGATAAAGTTGCCAGGATAATTATAGGTTTCATGTTGGCCTCCTCTTTGGGCTGTTCAGAATACAATCGTTCCCGAATCTGTCGCCAATTCTATTTTTTTATAGCGATTCGCCGTCTGCAGCAGGCGCGTCGTCCGCATAAATTCGATTGTGTTGCAGGTTGTCCCGGTATAGCCGTTCGAACGCCTCGCGGGCCAAAGGTTTGGAAAACAGGAATCCCTGTAACAGGTCGCATTCGCTGTCCAGCAGTAAGCGTTCCTGGTCCTTCTTTTCAATACCCTCGGCGACCACGTTAAGATCAAAAACCCTGGCCAGGTTCAGAATCATGTCGACCATGTTGCGATCCATAGCATTTTCGGTCAGTTCCTCGATGAAACTGCGATCAATCTTGATCTCGTCGATGGGTATTTTTCTCAGGTAGCTAAGGGATGAGTACCCGGTGCCGAAATCATCAATCGAGAACGAAATGCCTCTTTCCTTGAGGATTGCCATGATGTCTGTGAGTTCATCCAACCCTTCCGCCAGGGTGCTCTCGGTCAACTCGAATACAATCTGATTGCTGAGTTCAGAATCGAGGTATTCGTCCAGTAAATGCTCTACCTGATCGATGAACCTGGGGTTGAATACCTGCCGCATGCTGACATTGATCGACATCTGCGCGAGGTCAATGCCCTGGTCCTGCCACTCGCTGAGAATTCGGAATGCTTCCTCCATGACGAAACTTCCAATTTCAAGGATCTGCCCGGTTTTTTCCGCAATCGGGATGAACTCGACCGGCGATACCAAACCCAGTTCAGGGCTTTGCCAGCGTACCAGAACCTCGCAGCCGACAATGCGATGCGCACGATTCAGCTGGGGCTGGAAATTTAGATGGAATTCCCGGTTGGCGAGCGCCTTGTGGATCAGTTGCTCGACCTGCAGTTTCCTGCCGACACGCTGCGATACCTCGTCGCCGAACACCACGATCCCGTCGCGTCCCTTGTCTTTTACCTCGTACATCGCGATATCCGCTTCCTTGATGTAGTGATTGGCGTCCTTGTCGGGATGACGGATCTTGCTGATGCCGATACTGGCGCTAATGCGCAATTCGTGCTGGTTGATGAGGTAGGGCTTCTTCAATTCACTGCGCAGGTTTTCCGCCAGTTGCGTGGAGGCCACGGTGCATGCCTGTTCCGATTCGTAGATACCACCGATGACAATGAACTCGTCGCCCCCCATCCGCGCAACCACGCCGTCTTCGCTGACCTGACCGCGCATGCGTTGTGCGGCCTCCTGTAGCAGTGAATCTCCCACGTCATGCCCGAGGGAATCATTGATGCTCTTGAAGTGGTCCAGATCGAGCAACAGGATGCAGGAATAGGTTTGTGTGCTCTTGAGTGTATTCAGGATCTGCTGCATGACATCGATGAAGTAGGCTCTGTTGAACAGTCCGGTCAACTGGTCGTGCGTGGCCTGGAAACTGGAGGCCGACAACAATTGATGGCTGCTGCTCGCCGAGTAATTGAGCACCCACAGGAAAACCAGCGAGAACACGGTCAGCACATAGCCGTACCAGGTACCAAGTAGCGCAAAGAAAACGGTCAACGGAATGACCAGGATGAAGGCAATCGGTTGATACAGTCTTCTGTCGCTGAACAGCAGGGCAGCGGAGACCACCGAGGCGCCAATCTGGGTGAATAACGCGACGTAGTGCAGGTTGCTTGCGGCCAGTGGCGATACCAGGATGAAAATGAGCGACCAAAGGGAGAATATACTGTAGTAAAAATAGGTGAGCTTCTTGTACCAGCGCTCGGTCGTTGGCCGGTCCATCCGGTGGAAATTGAACTGCCGGTAGAGTCGGTAACCCCAGGCTGAGACCAGTACCATGAGCAGATACCACGCAATGGTGCGGATCGGGACGTCGTAGATTACACCTAACAATATGTAGCCAAGGCCGGGACCGAGCGACAGCCCCAGCATGACCAGTATCTGTCTGTGCAGAAACTCGTAGAAATGCCTGGTTTTGAAGCTCTGGTAACGGCTTTCGTCCATCCCGGCCTCGAGGTTGGTGGTTTTTTGGGGATACCGAGTCGATACAGGTTATATAGCATGGAATACAGCCGGTGCGGGCCAGGGCCATCCAACTCAAGGCGCGAAATGCAAGGCGTGCAATCAATCGTGACCGAATACCGCGTTTGCCAGGCCAAGCAGCCACTCATCCCGTTCGGCAGGCGCGATCAGCGAGAGGCCTACTGGCGCGCCCGCAACCATCCCAACCGGGATGCTTATCTGTGGCAACCCGGCCAATCCGGCCGGGCTCAACAGTTCGAGCGCGGCCTGGCGAAACCTGTCGAGGCTCTGTTCGTCGGCATTACGCAAGGGTGCCGGTCCGGGGCTGGTGGGTAATACCAGCAACCCGTCATCGCCGAGCAGGTCAGCGAGCTTGGAGCTTTGCTGGTCCCGCGCCCGGGTGGCCTTGTGTGCCATGTCCCACGTGACGGATGCCGCACGGTCGAAGCGTTGCTTCACACCTGGGCCAAAGCGCGGCTGGACCTTTGAAACCCACTCGCCATGCGTTTGCCAGATTTCCGCGGCCTGGCAAACCTGGAAGGTCTCGCGCCAGGCAGAGAGACCCTCATCAGCGAGAGCGGCGGTCTTGGTTGAGCCAAGGATTTCCTGCAGCCGCTCCAATCCCGGGGTCAGCGCCTGGTTGGTTTTGGGCGACGCAAGCGCAAACGCATCGGTTGCCAATATCAGGCGTAGTTTACCCGGTCGATCGTCCGAGAAATCCAGGATTCCGATACCGTAAGCGGCGCCCGCGCTGGCCAGGGTCTGCGGGTCGCGGCCAAACCAGCCCACGGTGTCAAAGCTCGGCGCCAGCGGCATGGTTCCGCGCAGGCTAAGCCGCCCGTGGGTCGTGCGAATTCCATACACGCCACAGAAGGAAGCCGGCAGGCGCACCGATCCACCCGTGTCTGTACCGAGGCCGATATCCACCAGCCCGGCAGCGGTTGCCGCCACCGACCCCGATGAAGAGCCGCCAGGTAGGCGATTGGGCGCCAGGGTATTGGTCGGCGTTCCATAGTGGGCGTTGACGCCCATCAGGCTGTACGCCAGTTCGTCGGTATGGGTTTTGCCGACGAGGCTGGCGCCGGAGTCGAGTAATAGCTGGACCGCCGGCGCAGTGGTTTGCGCTACCGGATGGGTAGCAGTCCAGTGCGGGTTGCCACAACCGGTCTGATAGCCGGCAATGTCAAACAGGTCCTTGGCGCCGAAGGTCCGGCCGCTGAGCGGACCGTTCGGATTTCCGGCCAGGTTGAAAACCTCGATGAAAGCGTTGACGTTATCCTGCATCGTTCAGTTTAATTGTTTGACTTGGATATAGCCGATTCGGTCCGGCGGATATTCGCATCGTCGCGAACGCTACATGCTGCCAGGCTCGAAATGCGGAATCGAGTCGACCAGGGTACGGGTATATTCCTGTTGTGGGTGGCGCAACACCTCGTCGGCGAGCCCCTGCTCGATGATCTTGCCACGGTTCATGACGATCACCCGCTCGCACAACAGGCGCACCACGTTGAGGTCATGCGAGACGAACAGGTAACTCATGCCGAGTTCGGTTTTCAGTCGATCGAGCAGTTGCAGCACCACCGCCTGCACCGACACATCCAGCGCCGAGGTCGGTTCGTCGAGGATCAGCAATTTCGGGTCGACCGAGATCGCCCGGGCGATTCCTACCCTGGCCTTCTGTCCGCCCGACAGTTGGTGCGGGAAACGGGTCAGCAGGTTTTGCGGCAGTCCAACCAGGTCCGCCAGTTGCCCGACCCGGTTGCTGATTTCGTTGCTGTCCGATACCTTGCTGAGTCGTCTAAGCGGTTCGGCGATCGCATCCAGCGCGCTGTAGCGCGGGTTAAGGCTCTCGGTGGGATCCTGGAACACCATCTGGATCAGGCTGCGCTGCGGTTGATGGGCGAACTGGTCGGCACGAAATGTGGTCAGGTTCTGGCCGTTGAAAATGATGTCGCCGGAAGTGGCGTCCAGCAGCCGGGCGATGATGCTCGAGGTGGTCGATTTGCCGCAGCCCGACTCACCGACCAGGCCCAGGCTCTCGCCGCGCATGATCTCGAAGCTGATACCGTCTATCGCACGGAAGCCCGACTGCTGATGGTCTTTTTTCGACCAGGGCCAGGATATGCCCTGTTGCTGGCTATGGGGGTACTCCTTGACCAGATCGATCACTTCGAGCAGCGCGTGTTGGTCTGTCGTTGTTGCCTGTTGCCCGAGACCTGAAGATACCTCAGGCGGCGAGGTCGAATCATCGGCGTCCCCGGTAACCGCCGTCAGGTCGTACAGTTCCGAGTAGGGGCCGGGTGACGCGGCAATCAGTTTCCTGGTGTAGTCGTGTGTCGGGCGGGTAAACAGCGTCTTGACGTCCGCGCCTTCGACCACCCGGCCCTGCTGCATGACGATGATCCGGTCGGCGTAGGCTGCGGCCATGCCGAGGTCATGGGTGATCAGGATCACCGACATGCGGCGTTCCCGGGTCAGGTCGCGGATCAGGTCCATGGTGGCCTTCTGGGTGGTTACGTCCAGGCCGGTGGTGGGCTCGTCCGCGATCAGCAGGCGCGGGTCGCAGGCCAGCGCGATGGCGATCATCACCCGTTGGCACATGCCGCCCGACAGCTCGAAGGGGTAGGCCCAGTAGCGCTTCGCCGGGTCGACGATACGTACCTGCTCAAGCATCTCGATCGCCTTTGGCCTGGCGTCCTGGCGGGTGGCGCGGGCGTGACGCAGCAACACGTCCTCGATCTGCTTGCCGACCGGGCGAATCGGGTTGAGCGCGCCACGCGGGTTCTGGAAGATCATCGAAATCTCGCGTCCACGCAGGTCGCGCAGGCTGGATTCGCTGGCGCTGGTGGTGTTGATACCGTCGAACACCGCCGAGCCGCCGGCAACCCGGCCCGCGGCGTCGAGCAGGCCGATCAGGGTATAGGCAGTCACCGATTTGCCCGAACCACTCTCACCGACGATGCCGAGGGTTTCACCCTTTTGCAGGTTCAGATCGACCTTGTCCAGCGCGCGCACCACGCCGTTGCGGGTGCGGAAATCCACGCTGAGTTGTTCGACTGACAGGAACGCTGGCTGGCTCATGTCAGGTTCTGCGCAGGGGGTCGACCAGGTCGCGCAGACCATCCCCAATCAGGTTGAAACAGAACACCGCGAGCATCAGCGCCGCGCCGGGGAACAGGGCCAGCCACCATTCGCCGGAAACGATGTAGGTCGCGCCCTCCGCCACCATGATGCCCCACTCAGCATCCGGCGGCCTGACCCCGAGGCCAATAAACGAGAGTCCAGCGGCGTTGAGAATGGCCCAGCCCATGTTGAGCGATATCTGGACCATCATCGGTGGCAGACAGTTGGGGAAAACCTGGGTCGCCAGGATACGCAGATCCGAGCTGCCGGATAGCCGGGCCGCCATCACGTAACCGGCATTACGCCGCACGTTGGTCTCGGCGCGCGCAACCCGGGCGTAGAAAGGCAGGTTGATGATCGCCGTGGCGTAGATGATGTTTTCCACCGAGTTGCCCAGCGCCGAGACGATACCCATCGCCAGTACGAACAATGGAAACGCCATGATGGTGTCGGACAGTCGGCTGATAATGCGATCAGTCCAGCCGCCCCAGAACCCGGCCGCCGAACCCAGCGCGCTGCCGACGAAAAAGGACAGCGCGACGGCGGACAGCGCGATACCCAGGTCAAGCCGGGTCGCCACCAGCACCCGGCTGAATACATCTCGCCCGAGATGGTCGGTGCCGAACCAGTGCTCGGTCGAAGGCGGTTGCAGGGCATTGGCCGCCTGCGTCGCCAATGGGTCGTACGGCGCCAGCCAGGGTCCGAACAACGCCAGTAGCACGATCAGGATGAACAGGGAAAAGGAAAACACCGTTACCGGGTTCTCCGACATCACGTAGACAAAATGCTTGAGGAATCGGTTCATGAAAGCGCGTTCAGTCGCTCATCGAGACCCGGGGGTCGATCAGGGTCAGGGTCAGATCGATGACCAGGTTGACCAGCACGAACAGTAGCGCCATGGACAGGACGAAACCCTGCACCGCGGCATAGTCGGAGGCGACCAGGGCCTCGATTGCGAACAGGCCGATTCCGGGCCAGGAAAAGACTTTTTCTACCAGCACATTGGCCCCAAGCAGGAATGAGAACACCATGCCCAGCGTGGTTAAAAGGGGCAGAGCCGCGTTGCGAAACGCGTAAGTGAAAAGGACCTTACGATGCGATAAGCCATTGGCGCGCGCGGTGCGTACGTAGTCGCTGGCCAGCGCGGTGAGCATCGACGCCCGGGTCATACGGGCGATCGGCGCCAGCGCGAACAGGCCAAGGGTGAGCGCGGGCAGGACCAGCTGACGGAGCGTCGCCCAAAAAGTCTCGCTATCGCCGGCCAGCAGGCTGTCGACCAGATAAAAACCGGTTACGTGTGGCGGCGAAAGGTAAAGGATATCCAGCCGTCCAATCGGTGAAGGCGCCCACCCGAGCAGGAAATAGAAGATATAGATCAGGAACAGCCCGGTAAAGAAGGTTGGTAGCGAGACCCCGGCGGTGACCAGGACGCGGCATAGATGATCGACCCCGCTACCGGGGCGGGTGGCAGCCAGCATACCCAATGGCACCGCGATCAGTATCGCTATGCCCAGGCCGGTAAAGGTCAGCTCCAGCGATGCAGGCAACCGGGTCAGCAGTTCCTCGAGCACCGGCAACCCGGTGTTCAGCGACAGCCCCAGGTCACCCTGGAGCAGGTTGCCGACATAGATGAAAAACTGCTCGACCAGGCCGCGGTCGAGCCCCAGCGCCGCGCGTACTTGCGCGATCGACTCCTCATCGGCCATCGCCCCGGCGAAATAGACCGCCGGGTCGCCGGGTAACGCCCGGGTCAGGGCGAACGAGATGACGACGATGCCGATCACCGACGGCACGGCCTGTAACAGCCGACGACCGATCTGGCCCAGTTGGCGGGGCATCTGTCGCTGGATCCCGGTTGTCTAAGTTTTCCTGATCCCCCGGACATCGAGCTGTCGATGGAACCAGGAGGCATAACCCGATACATTCTTCTGCATCGCTGCGTCGAGGTAGGGCTGGTACAGCGGTATGCGGGGTACCTCGTCGAATGCAATAGAGATCATGCGTTTGACGTTCTCGGTGTACTGCGGGTCATCGGTTTCCATGTGCATGGTGGCGTCTACCAGGGCTTCCACTTCGTCATTCTTGTAGTTCGACGAATTGAACAGGTGGCCGTACTTGTAGGCCCAGAAGAAGTAGTAGTCGGGGTAGTTGAGCCAGCCGCCAAAGTTCTCCATGTGCATCGGCAGACGTTTATCGACCAATGACGCGGTACGCCAGTTGGCGCCTGGAATTTTATCCAGGGTAACTTTGATACCTATTTTACCCAGTGCCTCCTGGATCAGCAGGGCCGTGGGTTCCTGCCAGGCCGCCAGGCCGAGGTTGTAGGACAGGGTTGTTTCGAAACCATCGGCCATCCCGGCTTCCGACAGCAGTGCTTTGGCCTTGTCCAGGTCGGTGTCATACGGGAAGGGTTGCGGCCAGGTGATGTCTGCAGGTATAGACTCCTTGCCGCCGTACATTGGTTTGCCGCGACCGTACGCCGCGGCCTGGATGATCTCCTTGTAGGGCAGGGCGTAGGCTATCGCCTGGCGCACCTTTATATTGTCGAACGGCTTGTACTTGAGGTTGAGCGCAAGCACGTGCAGGCAGTTGTCGATCGGCGCACCGGATATCGTCACATTACCCTTGGCGGCCAGTTCCTTGGAGTCCTTGGCCGGAATACCCATGTACAGGTCGGCGTCGCCGCGTTCGGTCAGCGCACGGCGGGTCGAAGCCGAGGGTACCTCGCGCACGATGACGCGCTTGATCCCGGGCTTGGGCCCGAGCGCCCAATCATCGTTGAGCTGGTAGACAAACTGCTGGCCTGGATCCCAACGCGCGATCTTGTACGCACCGGAACCCGCGGGGTTCTTGTGCAGGTACTCGGTGGCCCATGGATCGTCTGAGGTCGCATTGGCTTTCGCCACCTTGGAGTTAATGATAAAGGGAATTGGAACTGCGAGATCAGGCAGGGTTAGCTTGGACGGCTGCGGGATGTCGATGCGAAAGGTCATGTCGTCGACCACCACGAACTGCTCCGGTTGGGTCATCGATCCGGCCTTCATCTGCACCGCCGGAAAACCGCCCAGGCTGACCGCGCGATCGAAAGACCATTTCACGTCCTGCGCGGTGACCTGCGAGCCGTCCCAGAACTTAGCTTTTGGGCTGAGTTTGAAGGTGATCGACTTGCGGTCGTCCGACCATTGCCAGGATTCGGCGACTTCCGGTTCGATCACGCTCGAGTCGTAGGCCAGAGAACCATCCGCTGTAGTCTTGACACCGAAACGCACCAGGCGGTCGTAGATATTGACCGTGACCTGATAACTGGGACGGTTGGTGCCCTTGCGATGGAGATCGAGGCTGTTGATGTTGTTGCCGACGACGACCACCAGGGTATCCGCTCGGCCGGCAGCGTCGGCGGGCAGGTAGCGCAGGAACGGTAGGGTGGCCGCGCCAAGTACCGCGGTTTTCAGGAAGTTACGTCGTTGCATACTGAGCGTCCTCGTTTCAGGAGAAATTATCGAGTCGTGCGGCTGTTACAGGCCGCGAACCGACCCAGGTGGTCGTATTCGGTGCAGCGCTCCAGAGGTGTAGTCAAAAGGCTTACCCTCGACTGCTAACCCGCATCCGAACCTCGTGGTCTGATGTGGCTGGGCGACTGAAAACCCAGAACCAGCAAAGGTTAAAAGGTCCAGTCCGTTAAACCTCCGCAATAATCGATCCCTAAAAGGCATACTGAATAGAATCAACAACATAAGCTCAAGCCGGATGATAGGGCCCGTTCCCGGATGCTCCGGAGTAGTGCGTGAAGGGTTATCGTGGTGCAGGCTTGTGACATTGGCGGGGTAAACCCCGGAATGTCCGGCCTACGGCAGCAGGAAGATCCGGGGTTTCGAGTCCCCTTCATTTTCAGAGCCACGGCAGGTTGAGATCATGACAGCGCTGAAGGGAATCCGGGTTCATCAGAGTTTTCCCGGCAGTTTATAATGGGTGGTTTGAGCCAACGCGCCTAACGGAGTAAATCCCGAGTGAACATCTCTTCAATTCAGCAAAACTTCGAGCGACTACGCAGCAACCAGGTGTTCGAATTCTTCGTCGTCTCGGTGATCATTGCCTCGGCGCTTCTGGTGGGGGTCAAAACCTATGAACTCACACCGACCAGCCAATGGCTATTAAAATGGCTGGACCTGCTGGTCACCCTTATTTTCCTGGTCGAAATCAGCATCCGTTTCATCGGCGAGCCGGTTAAGCGCAGATTTTTTCACAATGCGTGGAATGTCTTTGACACGCTGGTGGTGACGGTCAGCCTGATCCCGATTGACCACAGCGAGTTGGTCCTGATCGCCAGGCTGGTGCGGGTATTCCGGGTTTTGCGGATGATCTCGATCGTCCCTGAATTGCGCATGTTGCTGGGTTCGCTGATCAAGGCGCTGCCCCAACTCGGTTACGTGGTGTTGCTGATGTTCATCATCTTCTATATCTACGCGGCGATCGGCGCCACCCTGTTCGAATCGATCAACCCCGTGCTGTGGGGCGATATTGCGATCTCGATGCTGACCCTGTTCCGGGTCATGACCTTCGAGGACTGGACCGACGTCATGTACGAAACCATGGCGGTCTACCCGTTGAGTTGGGTGTTCTATCTCAGTTTCATATTCTTCACCGCGTTCGCCTTCCTCAACATGGTCATCGGCATCGTGGTCAACGTGATGAACGCCGAAAACGAGAAGATGCTGCGGGCTGAGGAACACGCGGACGAAGAGACGACGCTGGCAAGCATCGAGCAAAAGCTGCAGCGCCTGGAGCAGTTGTTGCAGATGGGCGCCAGTTCGGAGGCCATCAAAGACGACGCAAGAAAAATCTGACCAGTCTCCGCCCAGCGCCCCGGGTTCGGCAGGCAGTGCGGCCCGGGTGTGATTCAAACGCCGCGCGATGAGTGATCGACCGTCGGTTCAGGTCTTGCGCGCGGTTGCCAGGAAAATCGGGTAATTCTTGGTTTCGCCCTTGAAAATGTGGGCCGTGCAGAAGCTGA